>Ga0307929_1000857_pt1 | contig 26869 bp, 22 predicted proteins | sample AceLakmetage1330_FD_203160 | JGI IMG/M metagenome (GOLD analysis project Ga0307929, IMG submission 203160) | Saline water microbial communities from Ace Lake, Antarctica - #1330 | ecosystem: Environmental > Aquatic > Non-marine Saline and Alkaline > Saline | place: Antarctica: Ace Lake...
GTATATCATCCAAAGATTGTGACCCCTTGATTTTACCAGGGGGTTAGTGGTAAATATGGGCCATGACATCACCATCACTTATATCCCTCCACGGAGGACATTCAGGACAATTTTGCTGCCATGCCCGAGACCGGCTGGAAGAAATTGTCTGCGCCTATATTAAAAAGGGGTTCAAGACCGTTGGTATCACCGAACACATCCCGCCAGTCAGCGATCGGCTGCGATACCCGGACGAAATAAAACAGGGGCTGACCGCTCGGGATCTGTACCAGCGGTTTGCCCGGTATATGACGGAAGTGAAGCGGTTAAAAACCGTGTACCAATCTAAGATCCGCATCCACGCAGGCATGGAGACAGAAACCTATACAGGATACCTTCCCCATGTAAAACAGCTGATCCAGGAGTTTAAACCCGACTATATTGTGGGCTCGGTGCACCATGTGGACGATATCTGTTTTGACTATTCCAAGGAAGAATATGACCGGGCTGTCCGCCATTGCGGGTCCCATGAACAGATGTATCTGCGCTATTTTGACCTTCAATTTGAGATGATCAGCAATTTGCACCCCTTTGTGGTGGGCCATTTTGACCTGATCCGAATTCATGACCAGGAAGGATATGAACAGCGCCTGTTATCCCCTGTTATCCAAGAAAAAATTCTGAGGAACCTCCATCTTATCAAAGCCTTGGGCCTGGTCATGGATTTTAATCTCAGGCCCCTGACCCGGGGGGAAAAAGAACCCTATCTTACCCCCTCCCTTCTTAAAATGATCAAAACCCTGGACATCCCTGTGGTGCCAGGGGACGATTCCCACGGGCGAGACCAAGCCGGCGGCCATGTGGCCCATGCCATAGAAATATTAGAAACCTTCGGGTTTGATACCCGTTGGCCGGAACCAAAACTTTTGCCCCTAAATAATGAATGACCCTCGAAGGATATTGAATGAAAGCAGTAGTGCAACGGGTAAAAAATGCCCATGTAGCAATTGACAACACCATTATTTCCAACATCGGAAACGGCCTGATGGTCCTTTTGGGGATCCAGGACGGAGATACGGAAAAAGAAGCTGACTTTCTGGTGGAAAAAATTATTCATCTAAGAATTTTTGAAGACGACCAGGGAAAGATGAACCTTTCCCTGAAAGATCTTAAATCAGAGCTGCTGGTCATCTCCCAGTTTACCCTGATGGGAGACTCTATAAAGGGACGCCGCCCCTCGTTTACACGGGCAGCCGACCCGGACAGGGCCAACACCCTGTATGAATATTTCATCGGCCGGGCCATTGAGTCGGGAGTGGTCACCAAATCCGGACAATTCCAGGCCAACATGGATGTTTCCCTTGTCAACCAGGGACCGGTCACCCTGGTGCTGGACACCCGGGAAACCTAATGAGATCACCCATCACCCCCGGGCTGGAACAAAATTGAAAACGAGACAAAAATGAAATTTGAAGATCTAACCATTATCCTGGTGAAACCCCAGGGCCCCCTTAATATAGGATCCGTCTGCCGGTCCATGATGAACTTTGGTTTTTCCCGCCTTCGCCTGGTAGACCCCTGCCAGGAGTACCGATCCCTTGATGCCAAAAAAATGGCCCTGGGTGCATTTTCAATCCTGGAGCAGGCAGAATGCTTTGAGGACCTGCCATCGGCCCTCTATGACATCCAGATTGCCTTTGGCACCACCCGGCGGTTCGGCAAATACCGGAAAAATTTTTACACCCCTTCCACTGCCGCCACCCAGATCAATGCCTTAGAGGATGGGATCAGTGCAGCCCTTGTCATGGGAACCGAAGATTCCGGGCTTGAGACAAAGGATCTGGAATTATGCCAGCACTTTATCACCATTCCCACCCATGCCGATTACCCGTCCATGAACCTGAGCCATTCCCTTTCCATCCTGATATATGAGATTGCCATGAAGTCGGATGCCGGGAAAAAATTCCATGACCCCATTCCCCAGCAGCTGGCCCCGGGAAAAGAGATAGAACACATGTTTGCCCATATGCGCAAAACCCTCCAGGATATTGATTTTCTGGACCACAACAACCCGGATCACATTTTAAGAACCTTCCGGCGGCTCTTTGGCAGCGCAGGCCTTACCCCCCGGGACATCCAAATCATCCGTGGACTCATGAGCCGGATCGACTGGACCGAAAGCCAGCGGCGAAAAAACAGCGACACTTGATGAATGAAACCGCTTTCATTCTCCAATGCTTTAAGGATGGGGCCTTGGGGTATTAAACAGTTTCCCCAGAAAGTTACAAATTTCAAGGGCATCATCCATAAAATACCGACCGGTTGAAAAACTTTTTTTGACCATTTTTGGCAGGTCACAGCCTTCGCCCAGGACCAGGACCGGAGACCCCTGATTTTCAACTCCCAATGCCTCAACCAACAGGGGCCGGGGCCGTTGATACTCCACAGGAATAATTTCAACCAGACATCTCACTTCAGGGCAATAGGCCAAAAACCCTTCCACAACGCCACAGTCCGGGCAATAAAAAGGACCCTGGCCATCGGTATCCTTCCAGGGATTGAGCATATAAAGACGATGTTTTTCCATATTTTTCTCCTTTCCACAGTTAAATCACAGATAGACTCTAATCGTTCAAAGACACGCTGTCAAGACAGGGAACAGTAGAAGGAAGGGTAATGACACCCAAGGGTGACCCCCCTTTTTTTTGTTTGTTTTATATACTTTTAAAAGCGTTTGGTGTATTCTGTTGGTCATCAAAATTCCATACACTCCAGACCAACGCGCAGATCAAGATGACGAACCGAACAAACCAGTATGAATAATCCATACACTTTTTAAAAGGGGGATACATGTTTTGCCATCAATGCCAGGAAACAATGAAAAACACAGGCTGCAACATGAAGCAGGGGATGTGCGGTAAATCCGCTGAAGTTGCCGATCTTCAGGACCTGTTTATTTGGGGATTAAAGGGTATTTCCGTCTGGGGGGTCAAGGCGAAGGAGATGGGCATCTATGATGACCAGGTCGGTTTTTTTGTCGCCAAGGGACTGTTTGCCACCATTACCAATGCCAATTTTGACCGGGAAGATTTTATCCGGGACATCAAACAGGGGGTGGCCATCAGAGACGGGCTAAAAGATCAATTCCTTGATGCCTACAAACAAAAAAACGGCACTGATTTTCTTTCTCCGGTCCCGGAGTGTGCCACCTGGGTGCCCGGCAATGACCAGGATCTCCTGGCAAAAGCGGCCAGCGGTGCTGGCGGCTGGCTGGAGATAACAGACGAAGATGAACGGTCGTTAAAAGCCCTGACCTTGTACGGACTAAAGGGAATGTCTGCCTATGCAGAACATGCCTACCAAATCACAAAATCCTGCCGGGAAATTTTTGAATTTTTAATGGAAGCCCTTGATGCGCTGGTGGATAACACAAAATCCCAGGACGATTTATTTAATCTGGTGATAAAAACCGGGGAGATGGGGGTTAAGACCATGGCCCTTCTGGATGCGGCCAACACCAAGGCCTATGGGACCCCTGAGATCACACAGGTCAATATCGGTGTGGGAAAAAATCCCGGCATCCTTGTCACCGGCCACGACCTGGTTGATCTTGAAGATCTGCTCAAACAGACCAAAGACCAGGGGGTTGACGTGTATACCCATAGTGAAATGCTGCCGGCCCATTACTATCCCAAGCTCAAACAATATTCCCATCTCGTTGGCAATTACGGCAATGCCTGGTGGCTCCAGAAAGAGGATATGGCCAGGTTCAACGGGCCGTCCTTGTTTACCTCCAACTGCCTTGTGCCCACAAAGGCCGACTATAAAAACAAATTATTTACCACCGGTGCGGTCGGCTTTGACGGGGTTCCCCATATTGCAGACAGAAAAGAAGGCGGGCAAAAAGATTTCTCGGCCATCATTGCAATGGCCAAAACCTGTGCACCTCCCCAGGAACTTGAAACAGGACACATCACGGGCGGGTTCGGCCATAGCCAGGTCATGGCCCTTGCCGACAAAGTGATTGAAGCGATTAAATCAGGCGCCATAAAACGCTTCATCGTCATGGGGGGATGCGACGGCCGGCACAAAACCCGTGATTATTACACCCAGGTTGCAAAGGAACTGCCAAAGGATGCGGTCATTCTGACCGCCGGCTGTGCAAAATATAAATATAACAAGCTCGATATGGGCGATATCGGCGGTATCCCCAGGGTGCTGGATGCCGGCCAATGCAATGATTCATATTCGCTTGCGGTGATTGCCATGGAACTTCAAAAGGCCTTTGGCCTCGATGATATCAATGACCTGCCCATCTCATTTGATATTGCATGGTATGAACAAAAAGCCGTACTGGTTCTTCTGGCACTGCTGTCATTGGGCATCAAAGGGATCCGGCTTGGGCCGACACTTCCAGGATTTTTGTCTCCGGGAATTGCCGCGGTCCTCATTGAAAAATTTGACATTAAACCCATCACAACCGCCAAGGAAGATGTGGCGGCCATGATGGCAGGCAATTAATATTGATCTGATCTGCTTGAATCTTGGATCACCAAGGTTCTCTTATTCTGGGCATTGAACGGGCATGGCATCAGGCGCTGACTCTTGCAACTCGCCATGCCCCATCCATTGGTGGATGTCTTCGATGAGCAGATACAGGCAGGGCACCAGAATCAGGGTAATCACCGTGGCAAAAAGAATACCGAAACCCAGTGACAGGGCCATGGGAATCATGAACCGGGCCTGGCGGGAGGTTTCAAAAATCATCGGTGCCAGGCCCCCGAAGGTGGTCAGGGTGGTCAGGATAATGGGCCGGAAACGGCGCAGGCCGGAAATACGGATCGCTTCCACAGCCCCCACGCCGTCACGCCGTTGTCGGTTGGCGTAATCAATGAACACCAGTGAATCGTTGACCACCACCCCGGCCAGAGCCACGATCCCCATCATACTCATCAGGCTTAAGTTGTATCCCATCAGCAGATGGCCGAGCACCGCCCCGACAATGCCGAAGGGAATGGCAATCATGACGATCAGGGGCTGGCTGTAACTGCGAAAGGGAATCGCCAGCAGAAAGTAGATGGCCAGCATGGACAAGACAAATCCACCGATCAGGCTCTGCATGCTCTCTTTCATGTCGGCCTGCCGCCCCTGGTAGCCATAGCTAAGACCGGGGTACTTGCGGGCCAGTTCAGGCAGGAGGGTGCTGTTGAGGGCGGCCTGCACCTGGCCGGTTTCCCCCATGGGTTCCACGTTGGCGCTCACCGTCACCATGCGCTGGGCGTCCCGGCGACTGATGCTGGTGTAGGCCCGGCCCCTTTCAACTATGGTGATCTCGGCCAGCGGCACAAAGATTCCCGCCGGGGTGTGTATCATCAGATGCTCTACATGGTATTCGCTGGTGCGCTCGTTTTCGGGTAACCGCACGCGGACGGTCACCTCGTTGCGGCCCCGCTGCTGGCTTAAGGCCTTGGCACCGGAAAAGGCGTTGCGCACCTGATTGGCCACTTCGGCAGATGTCAGGCCCAGGCTCTGGCCCTCGGGCTTGATGGAAAAATCCAGCTGCTGTTTTCCCGGTGTATAACCGTCGTCAATATCCTTGACGTTGGAAAACCCGGATAGACCTTGGGCCAGGGCAGCACTGGCCTGGTCAAGCACATGGATATCAGAATGGGAGAGCTCAACGGTCAAGGCTGCCCCAGAGCCAGGCCCGCCCCCGTCCGACTCAAAGCGCAAAGATTCCAGGCCGACCACAGGCCCCAGCTTTTCCCGCCACAACCGGGTCACTTCGGCGGTGTTCAACGGCCGCACCCCGGCATCGGTCAGGTAGGCGTTTACTTCCACCTGGTTTTCGTCGATCCTGGAAAAAACCCCCTCGAGCAGCCGGTCCCCTCCGTTTTCGGCTGCCACGGCTGTCATGGCGGCACACAGTTTTTCCTGAACGGCCTTAACCTTGTCCATGGAACTGCCCACGGGGAGGACAGCGGTTACATCGGCCTGGTCCGACTCAACCCGGGGCATCAGAATCATGCCGATGCGGCCGCTCATGGCGTAGCTGAGTACAACAATCAGCACTGTCAGGCAAAGCACCACGGTCAGGGTCCGCCAACGGATGCACAGGTTTAAAAAGGGGCCATAAACCTGGTTGATAAATTGGGTCACCCGCCCTGTGAACGCTTGCTGCCATCGTTGAAGCCGGGATGGGGGGCTGCCAGCCGGGCGGCGCTTGATATGGGCCAGGTGGCCCGGTAGGATCAGCAGCGATTCCACCCAGGAGATGAGAAAAACCGTGATGACCACCAGGGGAATGACCTTCCAGATTTTTCCCATGGTCCCGGGAATAAAGGAAAGGGGCAAAAAAGCCACCACATTGGTAAGGATGGAAAAGGTGATGGGAATAGCCACATCCCGGGCGCCCTGAACCGCAGCCTGGGCAAAGCCCATGCCCTGCTGCTGGTACTCGTAGATATTTTCACCGGCAACAATGGCGTCATCCACCACGATCCCCAGGGCCACGATAAAGGCAAACATGGAGATCATGTTGATGGATACCCCCACAACCGGCAAAAAAAGCAGGCTGCCGAGAAAGGCGGTGGGAATCCCCATGGTGACCCAGAAGGCCAGCCTGAATTCCAGAAATAACCCGAGAACGACCAATACCAGGGCCAACCCCATGAAGGCATTTTTCAGCAGCAGTTCCAGGCGCTGCTGGTAGACTTCAGACATGTCATGGCTGGTTTTCCAGTGGATACCGGCGGGCAGGTCCTGTTCTATTTCACCCATGGTTGTGCGCACGGCCCCGGCCACCCCCATGGGGGTCTGATCCCCGACCCTGTAAACATCAATCGCGATGGCCCGCTGCCCGTTGTAGGTGTCGGACTGGTCCGTGTCCGCAAACCCTTCGCGTACGGTGGCAATATCTTCGAGATATACCACGCTGCCGTCTGCCGTTGTCACAACAGGGATCCGGGCGAACTCATCCGCCCAGACCCGGCGGTCTTTTATCCGCAGCAGGATGTCCCCTCCGGCAGTATCCACCGAGCCGCCAGGAATCTCGGTGGAGGCGCTGTTGATGGTCGTAGCAATCCCGACCAGGGTCAGGCCGTAGGCCCGCAAGCGATCCTGGGACACTTCCACCAGGATTTCATAATCCCGGGCCCCATGAAGGTCGACCTGGGTGATCTGGGAATTTTGCAGTAACCGGTCCCGCACCTGGTCGGCGGTCCCGCGCAAGGCCATTTCCGTCACGTCTCCGTAGAGGTCAATGGCAAGCACCTCCCGAAGGTGGGTGGCAAGGGAGACCTCGGGTTCATAGGCATCTTCGGGAAAGGTGGTGATCCGATCGATCTCCTGTTTAATCTCCAGGTAAATTTTTTGCTGGTCGGCGCCTTCATCCAGCTCGGCAGCCACTGATCCGTTGCCCTCGGTGGCGGTGGCAATCAGCTCTTTGACCCCATCGATGGCACGGATGGCCTCTTCCACGACCAGGAGGATTCCCTGTTCCACCTCCTCGGGGCTGGCCCCGGAGTAGTCGACACTCACCGTCACAATGTCCAGGTCAAACTCGGGAAAGACCTCCTGCTTGATACGGGTGGTCATGAACAGGCCGCCCAGCACCAGGACAATCATGAGCAGGTTGGGGGTTACCCGGTTATGCAACATCCAGGAGATGGGGCCGCGATCCTGTGACACATTGCTGCTCATGATTGGCCTCCCTGACCGGCCGGTTCTCTTGTTGCCGTCTGGCCGGCGGTGTCATCCACCGTTCTCAGGGGCATCCCTGCAACGGGGGTGGCAATGTCTGTGATGATCAGTTGTTCCCCTGATGTTATCCCGCCGGTGACCATCAGCCGATCAACTCCCCGGAAGGAAATCTCCACCGGGCGGATGGCAAGGTTTCCTTGGGTTGTCATGACCCAGATGCTGTTGCCGTTGCGGATGAACTCGCGCTCGATGGCTGCGGCCGAGGCCACTGCATTCCCCTGGATTTCCACCCGCACATAGGAACCGATCAGCATCCGGGGCTGATCCAGACCCGGCTGAAGGCTCAAAGGATCCTCCACCTGGATAAGCAGGCGCGCCATTCGCCCCTGGGACTCCAGGTCCGATTTCAGCCGAATCACCCGGCCCTCCCGAAAGACCTTGTCGCCCCAGGCAGCCGTGTTGTAAATCCGGACCAGGGCTCCCGGGTCCTTCGTGGTTTGGGGAATTTGGATCCAGCGCAATTGGCTGACCGGCACAGAGACTTCCACCCAGTAGGCATCGGTGTCCACCAGGGTTGCCAATACTAAAGATTCGCTGACCCGGGTGCCAAGGTTGACCTCCCGGGACTGGATCACTGCATTAAAGGGAGCCTTGATTTCGGTGCGCCCAAGATCAACCTGGGCCTTGTCGAACTTAGCCCGGGCTGCTTCAAGGGTGGCCTGGAGATTTTCCAGCTGGGGCCTTCGCAGCATCAAAGCCCTTTCCTGGTCGCTGACCGTTTCGCCCAGCAGCTTGTATTCTTTTTTGGCGATGAGCTGGTTGCCCTGCTCAAGCTGAAGGTCTGACTTGGCTTTGGCCACATCCGTGGCCCGCTCCCGCAATGTCAGACGGTAGTCTGTGGGGTCGATCTTGAGCAGGGTTTCACCTTTTTGGAAATGGCCGCCGGGCACCAGGTTGGGATTTAAGGAGATGATCTCGCCGCTGACCTGGGGTTTGAGTTCCACATTACAGGCGGCGGCAACGGTCCCCATGCCGGAAATAAGGGTTTTCTGGGAACTGTAATCAACTGCTCTGACCGCAACAAGGGTCGCATTGCGTGTCCTAGTATGCGGTTTTGCCTGGGGACCGGTCTCGATCATCCAGACGGAGATAAACCCACCTACAGCGATTACCGCCAGGGGCAAAAGCCCACGAAAAACAACGGTTTTCCAGAGCCGCTGATGACTGCTTTTTGTCCCTGCAGCAGATACGGCTGAAGTATTAGGAATTAATATTTTTTGCTCTGACAACATCTGTTTCACCTTTTGTTTTTCCTCTTTATCCTGATGTTCTGCTACCAGGTAAAAGGATATTTTTGTCTGTAATTGGGGGTGTGCTGGACAAATTTTGTTCCGGATTTGCCAGGGTCCACCCCGTGCCAAGGGCAAGGCATAGATCAATGCGGTACTGCACCAGATTTTGCCGGGCAGTCAGCAAACTGCGCTGCAGCTCCTGGAAGGAGAGCTGTGCATCGAGCACCCGCTGATAATCCACCGACCCTTGAAGATATCTGTCCCGCAGCCGTTCAATCACCTGCCCGGCCAGGGTCAGCTGTTTGTCGATGCTGACAATGAAATCGCGCTGGCGCTGTTCCTGAACAAGAGCGGTTTCCACCTCTCCCAGGGCCTCAAGAATAGTTTGCCCGTATGTGTTCAGTGCTTCGGCAGCAGCGGCACGGGTCCGATCAACTTCGGCCTTGCGCAACCCGCCGTCAATGATGGGGGCCACCAGATTGGCGGCCAGTGTTGCCAGCCAGTTGCTGAAAAGGTCTCTGGTATGAACCCCTGTGGTCGCAAGATCGGCGGAAAAACTCAGCTGGGGAAAACGATCGGCAATGGCTGCTGCCAGATCGCTGTTGGCCGCCTTGACACTGAACAAAGCGCTACGGAGATCCGGACGGCCTTGTATCAATTCAGCCGGCAAACCCAATTGCGGTATGGGCGGCAGATCGATCAACTTCCCAACCCGCGGCGCCACATTCTGCTGGGGGGGATATCCGAGCAGGATTGCCAGTTGCTGCTCCAAAACTCCGGCCTGGGCCAATACCAGGTCTCTTTCTCCCTGGTTGGACTCGATCAGCTGCTGCTGCTGCAGCATGTCTGAAATGCCAACCTGGCCGGTGCGCAGCTGCAAATTCACCAATTCAAGCGCCTTTTTATTGTTAACAATCTGCTCGTCCAGTATATCCAATTGCCCGTACTGTTTGACCAGCTGATACCAGGTGCCGGCCACCTGGGCAGAAAGGGACAGGGCTGTGGCCTGCAGATCCTGTTCGCTGGCTTGTGCTTCAAATGCGGCCGCATCGCGGCTAGATTGGATGCGGCCCCACAGGTCCAGCTCGTAACTTACGGCAAGCCCCAAGGAATAGCTGTGGCCTTCAGTGGTCTGACCGGATTCGAATAACCTATTTTGTGAGGTTTCAACTTCGGCATCGAGATCAGGAAAAAGATCAGCCCCGGCACTTTTTGCCAAGGCTCGGGCCTGGCTGAGTCGGTCCCATGCGGTTTTTAAACTAAAATTGTTCACAAGGGCCTGATCCATGAGCCCGTTGAGCACCGGATCCTCAAAGGACGCCCACCATTGGTCCGGCAGAGGGGAATGGCCGGATTCGGAGAACCGGACCGGAACAGACAGCGGCGCCTTGACATCATGAGCTGCCGTGCTGCAGCCTGAAATCAACGCCACCGATATCACAAGTAATAACGCCCGGGTTCGCGAACATCCAGCCAGCACCTGGAAACCCTTAAATAAATTTTTGTAATGAAATATCATTGTGCTTCCTCATTAAGAAGGTTTCCATTTGTCTCTTAATTTCCTTGTTCATTAATCATGGATGAAGCCTAACTTAGGATGCGTGAAAAGGCCGTGAAAAGGATGTGAAAAAAATGTGAAATTTCAAAAATCACATTGAGGAGCCGGATAGGCTGGATTTACCTGAAATAATTATTTCAGAATCAGGATATAGCTCCTTTATCCGGGGTATCTCATCACTGCCGTTGAGATCTCGATAATAATAACTTTAAATGGAACTGGGAGAGGAGATGTACCATGTTTAAATGTGATCCAGAATATATACCATGCAAGCAGTTATTTGTGATAACCTGCCAAGAAAAATGGGGTTGATAATTTAATCATTTACTCTTTAAAAAGGCTTTCAAAAAATTATGGTTCACCTGTTGTTCTGTATCCTGAGTTCGACATCCATCTTAATGATTTTCAGAAGCCTTGAACGATTTAAAATCAAACTATTCCATGTCATCATTTTAAATTATATCACGGCTTCCTTTATAGGCATGTTCCTTTACGACAAGGGATTGGTGGGATATTACCTCGAGATGTCAAGGCAGGACTGGTTTTTTCTATCTGCTGTTATCGGAATATTGCTGATTATCATGTTTTTCATGATGGGTATCTCCGCCCAAAAAGCAGGATTGGCTGTAACAACTGTGTCCACAAAAATGTCGGTGGCTATCCCCATGGTGTATTCCATTTTTCACTACCTTGAACCTGTCAACGTCATGAAATTAACAGGCATTGTCCTGGCTGTGACAGCCCTTGCCCTGACCGCCGTCAAAAAAAAATCTTCCAAAATCCATATGCGTTATGTTTATTTTCCCATCATTTTGTTTATTGGTATGGGATCATTGGATGTCATCTTGAAATATGCCCAGCAGGAACATATTACCCCGGGTCATTCTGCCCTGTTTACTGGGGCATCGTTTACCTGGGCGTTTATTGCAGGATTCATTGCCTGTTTCTTAAAAAAACTGCCCTTGAAACCTTTTATCAGGCCCCGGGTACTTTTTGCCGGAATTCTTCTGGGTCTTTGTAATTTCGGATCCATTTTCTTCATGATCAATGCCCTGAACAGCCAAATTTTTGAAAGTTCCATCATTTTTGGTATGAACAGCATCGGCATTGTGGGCCTGTCTGTTTTTCTTGCCATTACGGTGTTTAAGGAAAAACTATTGTGGATCAACTGGCTCGGGGTCGGGCTGGCAGGCCTGGCCACCATTGCATGGTTATTTGCCTGAAGTGTTCCGGTTGTTGAATCATTCTCTCCCGATTATGGAATGTTTGGGACAAACAAGCAGCTTTAACAGATTAACGCTTTGCCGTCGGCCAGCTGCCAAAGGGTTGTTTTTCGAACTTCATTGCGCCGTCACTGCCCTTGTAAATATTGATCCAGGCATTCCAGTTTTTTGTGTCCATTTCAGGATAATCCAGTCGGTAGTGGCTGCAGCGGCTTTCCTTGCGCAGAAGGGATGCCTTGAGCTTCATTTCAGCGCTGATAATCATATTTCTGGTTTCAAAGGCCAACCGCAATTCATGTAAATCCCCAGCTCGAAGCAGTGGTATGTGATGATCCCTCAACTCTTCAACATAGGCCAGTGCGGCCTTTAGGAGATTTTCTTTTTTTATGTAGATAATGAAATTGGGAATCATGATGCCTTGCAGGGTTTGGGTCACCCAGGCAGGGCCATAGCCGGTCTTTCTCTTGAGCGGGGCAAGGATCTCTTGTTTGACCGCATTCCGTTTCGCTGTTGAAATAACCGGCATTACAACCCCCGGGCAGTATTCAGCAGCAGCCTTGCCAGCAATGGCCCCCTGAACAGCAGAACCGGCCAGAGAGGATCCTATCTGGGTATAAATGGCGCCGGCCATATAAGACCCCAATGCATCACCGGCAGCGTAAAGCCCCGGGATGTTTGATTCACATTTCTCATTGATAGGAACCAGGCCTTCGGACTTGTGAATCGACATGCCAGCTGAGGAACCGCCCACCAGTGTTCCTGCCATTCCCGGAGGGGCGCCCCCTTGTTTTTTAGGTCCCCCTGACCTGCCCCCTGGTCCGTCTCCCGGTTCACCCTGGGGCGGACCATTTCGTTTAAATTCATCGGGAACAAAGGGTCCGCCTTGAGCCCCTTTGCCGTCTGACATCCCGGGAGGCCCCATCTTAATGGGATTTCCGGTCATGTAGGCCTTATAATTCTCATCCACCCCCAAATCATGGTGCACCTCAACCCCCGTTATACCGGGTTTTCTTTCAAACATGCCATGCCAGCCGTCAAAGCAGGCTGCCGCATTTTTTGACTGGCCAGAATGCCCGTCGTTCCATTCTTTACCCGTCACTTTAGCGCCAATATTATAGGCCATGACAGAACCGTCGTGGGTGAGATCACAAATGGGGAACCCATTGGGCTTGAAACCACCGGCCCCGGTGCACAGAATCACACTTTTCGCCCTGAAAAAAAGGATCTTTTCTTCATCCAGGCTGAAACCGGCCGCACCGGCAATCTGTCCTTTTTCCTTGATCAAATGGGTGATGACGATTCTTTCTTTGACAGGAATATTTCTTTGGTTGATGGGGGTGTTAAAACTCTTGTTATACAGGGGGGAGTTGAAAAATCCCCATTCTTTGAGTTCATTGACACGGGCAAGGGAATGGGCTGCCATTTGCCGGGTGTACACGGGATTGTTCGTACCCAGGGCAGAGCGGGAAACCGTCTCCACAAATTCATCAAGACTTGTTTTGGTAGAATCAGGATCAAATACAAATATTCCTTTTGCAAACGGGGTTTGACCCGATGAACCCACACGGCCCTTGGAGACCAGCATCACTTTGGCGCCTGCATCATGTGCTTTGACCGCGGCAAACAACCCTGCCATTCCGCCGCCGATAACCAGTACATCTGCTTGATTTTCAACATCGGTCATTTTATCCGTATCGATTTTAGAAATATTGGGGCTGCACTCTCCCCGGTCCGGGGATACTCCCATGGCGGCCATTGCTGCCAGGCCTGCGGCACCACCTGCCAGTGTCATGAACTTGCGGCGAGACATCTCTTTTGCGTTTTGAGAAGGTGTCATTTATTCCTCACTTTTTTTTGTTTTTTTTTAAACGTATAGGTTTTCAAAACGAGCAGAATTCCGCCTGTCGTCAGAAGAGAGATTAAAATTGACATGGCAAGATTAAAATGGCGACCAATATCAATGGCGTGCCATGCGGCGAAAGCAATTAGCAACAATGCCAGAATGCCATGGAAAACCCGCCAGGTTTTGTACTTCATGGGCAACTTTTCCCGTGCAAACGCGGTAATTCCCAACACCAGTATCAAACACCATGCAATGATGCCAAGCACAACCCCAAGGTTCATGGTTATAATAAGAGTGATAAACGCGTCAACCGGGGAAACCCCTGACTCAAAGAACCGCGGAACCACCAGAAAAAACGGATGGAACAACAGAAGAGTGATCAAAGCATACCCGATGATTTTATGATATTTTGCCATTTTGCTCATTTTAAGTTCTGCAACAGCGGATCTATTCCCCCGTGCCCAGAAAAACTGGCCGATCATCTGGCAAAAGGCCAGAATAGTAATGACGGAAAGTGATTCTTTCAACAACGAACGCTCCGGATAATTCCCCATTGCCCAGATAAGCAGCGGCATGCCTGTAAAAGCCAGTACGAACTGCTTAAAAAAATTGCTTTTGATATAAGTACCCATTTTTACCCCCATGAAACCACCACCGGAATCGATTTTTCCGGTGAAATTGTAATGGCGTCCACGGGACAATACATCCTGCACAAATGACATATCTGGCAATCCGCCGGGTATGCAATGAACGCCTTTTTTGTTTTTGGATCCTGGCGGATCACATCTGTGGGACAGGTTTTAACGCATGTCCCGCAACCGATACACCCTTTAATAGATTGGATGGTCATCTCTTTTTCCTTTTATTAATAAAAACTGATCTGCTTTTTTTGTTAATCATGTTTGGAATTATGGAGTTGCCGGCGTGAACCCGCCGTGAAAAGAATGTGAAAAAGATGTGAAATTTATAAATTTATTATACTCAACCGGAACTACAGCAGGCTTTTCAGGTGTCCTGCCACAGAATTTTGACACGAGTGCCCTGCCCGGCCTGACTTTCAATGGTCAGTTGCCAGCCAAAGCGTTTGCACAGGCGCGAAACGATGTTCAGGCCCAGACCAAAGCCCTGACTAGTTTCCCCTTTGACATGGGAGTGGGTGACCGATTCAAGCTGGCCTGGGTCAATGCCCATGCCCGTATCCTGGATACCGATGTGGGCCTCGTCCAGGGTGATAGTGACCGATCCTTTGGCTGTAAAATAAAAGGCGTTGCGGATCAGGTTTGTCACCGCGATATAAAGAATTTCTTCCCTGGCCCTGACCGTCTTTTCGCAAAGCACCTCCATGTGAAGCTGGATATCCTTATTTTCGATGAGGTATTGGTTGTCTTTGAAGGCGCGTCTCACCACCGGTTCCACCTGACAGAGGTCATCGGTCCCGCCCTCTTCTCTGGCAAGCCAGAGAAAAGTTTCAATTGTGGTTTCCATGTCTTTTACCGACCGTGAAATCCGCTTCAAAGGTTTTTTCAACAAAGGGTTGGTCGAAAGCTCCGGCTGGGTCTCCATAATTTCCACCGCCCCTTTGACAATGGTCAGCGGGGTCCGAAGTTCGTGGCTGGCATCCCGGGTGAATTGTTTTTCCCGCTGGATAAAATCGTTGATCCGGTTCATGGTTGCTTCGATGGTTCGGGTGAGCATTCCGAATTCATTGTTGGCGTTCTTATGGGAAAACCGGACCGGTATATTTTCAGGGTTCAGCCCCTTGATTTGCGCCATGAGGGTCACCACCGGTGCAAATAACATCCGGGAGGTGAGATAACCAATAATGATGCCGGGGATGAGCAACAGGGCCAGGGAGATCATCAGGATCTGTCTGGGATTCAGTAGGGAATTTTCCTCGAAAAATTCCCGGCCGTGGAAAAACATGAAATAGGGAATTTCCTTGTCCGGCAATTGGATCACCCCCACGCTGATCGGGTGCTTTTTTTTCGGATCATCAATGGTGTGAACGCCAGGCGGCAGCGATTTTACCAATTCCCTGAAATGTCCCGGCATGTTTTCAAATCCTTCATACATATCAATATATTTGGAATGGGGCAGTGGCGTTGTCCGGTCCTTTTCGTATTTATAGATAAAAGAGTCTATCTCCGTATCGATGAGATTGGCAACCATCTGGTTCATGTTGTTACCCATCACAAAAAAGGTAATTCCGGCATTGAGGGTTATGAGCAGGGTACCAAACAAAAGGATGCTGACCACAATTCTGAACCGGATGCTTTGATAAAATTTCATACCTGTTTTTCCTTGAGCCTGAAACCTTTGCCATGGACGGTTTCGATCATGGCATTCCCAAAGGGTTTGTCGATTTTTTTCCGAAGGGAGTACATATGGCTGCGCAGCACATCGCTGCCCGGCGGCATGTCTCCCCAGAGGTGGTTTTCAAGGTCCTGGCGGGACACCACATTAGGGGCCGATTCCATGAGCAGCTTTAAGATGGCAGAGCAGGTATTGTTCAGGTCAATCTTTTCCCCCTGGCGGGTAACTTCAAAGGTTCCAAGATCCATACGAAGGTCATCAACCGCCAGCACCTTGTTGGTGCTCACCCGTCTTTTGGCCAGCACTTTTATGCGGGCGTCCAGCTCTTTTAAGGCAAAGGGCTTGACCAGGTAATCGTCGGCCCCGGATTCAAAACCGAGCAGTTTATCGTCCAGGGTATCCCTGGCCGTGAGCATAATTACCGGAACCTGTTTGTCGGCCTCCTGGCGCAGTTTCCGGCACAGTGTTATGCCGTCCATGCCCGGCAGCATGAGGTCCAGGACAATGACGTCATACGCCTGGGTCAGTGCCAGGTGCAGACCGCCAATGCCGTCCATGGCAAAATCCAGAACATAGCCTTTGGATTCCAGAAAATCGGTCATGTTTTCCACGATGGCCGGATTATCCTCAATGATGAGCAATCTGATGTTGGGTGTCATAGGACTCCTTCAGGATATCATTTACAGGGTCATTTAATGGGTCTGGGAAATACAATTCCCCCCTCAGGAACCCGTTGCCACTTCAATTTGACCGGGAACGGTTTTACATTCCAGATTTTTTGGGCATAATCGCTGACAGAACGATCTGAAGAAAATTTACCCATACGGGCAACATTAAGGATCGACATCCGGGTCCACAGATCCTTATCCTCAAACGTCCGGCTGACCCTTTCTTGACATTCAACATAGTCCTGATAGTCGGCAAGACAAAGATACCTGTCATCATAAAGCAATGAGTCCACGATGGGTTTGAACAATTCCGGGTCACCATGGGCAAAATGACCGGACTTTAACAAATCAATAACCCCCCGCAACTCATCATTGTTCTGATAATATTCTTCTGGCCTGTATCCTGCAATCTTCTTTTCATGAACACGTTGTTCATCCATGCCGAAAAGAAAGAAATTTTCAGCCCCCACCTCATTTCGAATCTCTACATTTGCACCGTCCAGCGTGCCGATTGTCAAAGCGCCGTTCATGGAAAACTTCATGTTTCCGGTTCCGGATGCCTCCATGCCAGCCAGGGAGATCTGCTCGGAAAGATCGGCCATGGGATAAACAGTATGCCCAATTTTGACGTTGTAATTGGGAACAAAAAAGATCTTGAGCCGGTCTCGCACATCAGGATCATTATTGACAACCCCGGCCACAGAATTGATCAGCTTGATAATACGCTTTGCCATAAAATAGCTCGGGGCAGCCTTGCCGCCAAAGATGAACACCCTGGGCGTGATATCTGTGTTGGAATTTGCCTTGATACGATTGTACAAGGTAATGATATGAAGCAGGTTGAGATGCTGCCGCTTGTATTCATGAATGCGCTTGACCTGGACATCAAACATTGATTCAGGATCAATAACAATACCTTCTCTTTGAAAGGCCAGGTTTGTCACATCCTTTTTATTATCTTCCTTGACTTTGCGCCAGGCATCTTTAAAGGCGGCATCCTCTGCAAATTTTTCAATCTTTTTTAAATCATCCAGATGGGTAATCCAGTTTTCACCAATGGCATCCACCAAAAGCCTTGTCAGCCTCGGATTGCTCAGCGCTATCCATCGCCGTGGCGTTACGCCGTTGGTGACATTGCGTATCTTGCCCGGATACATTTCATTAAAATCCTTGAGGGTATGCCGGCGCAGCAGGTCCGTATGCATGGCAGCAACCCCGTTGATTGTCTTGCTACCAAAACAGGCAAGATTGACCATTCGTATGTATCTGGGACCTGATTCATCAATAATCGACATGCGGGCGACCCTGGCATCGTCACCGGGGTATTTGACTTTTACCAGTTCAAGAAGATGATAATTAATGTCTAATATAATCTCCAGGTGCCTGGGCAGAACATGTTTAAACAGATCAATCTGCCATTTTTCCATGGCTTCGGGCAGCAGGGTATGGTTGGTGTAACACAATGTTTTACAGGTAATGTCCCAGGCCCGGTCCCAGTCATAATGATAAAAATCCACCAGCAGCCGCATCAGCTCCGGTACTGCAACGGCCGGATGGGTGTCATTGAGCTGGGCCTGGAAATAATCGTAAAAATTGTCCAGGCTGTCATGATTGAGCAAATGGGTTCGGATCATATCCTGCAGAGAGCAGGAAACAAAAAAATACTGCTGTGCAAGGCGCAGCCGTTTTCCCTTGAACTGCTCATCATTCGGGTACAGAACCTTGGTAATATTTTCAGCCGCTATCTTTTCTTCAACAGCGCCAAAATAGTCCCCCACATTAAAGTCCTCAAAATCAAAGGACTTTGGTGCCTCTGCACTCCATAACCGCAGACAGTTTACGGTGTTAACCTTGAATCCTGGCACCGGCGTATCATAGGGCATACCGATTACTGCCAGGTCGGGAATCCAACGTACCCGCGGTTTGCCCTTTTCATCCTTGTATGTTTCAGTATAACCGCCAAACCCCACCTCACAGCTCAAGTCCAGTTTTTTTATCTCCCAGGGGTTGCCGGGGCGCAACCATCTGTCGCTGATCTCCTTTTGCCATCCATCTTCTATCTCCTGGTCAAACATGCCAAACTCGTAGCGAAGACCATAGCCAATTGCCGGAATCTGCAAGGTGGCCAGGGAATCGAGGTAACAGGCAGCCAGACGCCCAAGCCCGCCATTGCCAAGTCCCGGCTCCTCCTCATGATTCAGGAGTTCCTGGAGATCAAGGCCCGTCTCCCGGGTAGCCCGGGCCACCTCATCATAGAGCCCGAGATTGATAAGCGTGTTTCCCAGGTGCGGTCCCATAAGAAATTCTGCAGACAGATAGCAGACAACCTTGGTCTCCTTTTCCGACAAGGCCTCGATGGAGTTGATAAACAGATGCTGCATACGGTCACGCACCGTCTGGGCAACCGCCAGATAGTAATCATTCAGTGTCGCAGAACGAATTGTTTTGCCCTGTTTGTAAAAAAGATTGTAGGCAAAGGCCCGTTTGAGTTTGTTGACCGAATCTGTCTCTTTCTTTTGTATTTTTTCCCCCTGTTCTGCAGAACCCATGACGATCTCCCCATATTGACACGCTTTGTTTTATGCTGTCTCCATACCATCAAAGAAAACAGGAAACCTCGTTGTGCTTTATTTTTAAACCAGATAAAAAGTTTGTACCGCCCAAAAACGACTATTATTTTGAACTTTTGACCCAAATTAATCAAACATTATTTTTTAGGTACAAAAATAAAAAAAAAGTTTCGTAATTGTGGCTCCCAGGCTGTGTTAAAAAGGACCGTCCCCAGTGAGATTTTTTTCTTGTATTATTGCCGCAAAGACGCCACAAGCCGGTTAGATTTTTCAAAATATGCAAAAAAATCCAGAATATGGGAAACTAAAAGGTCCGATGCCGCCAGGGTTTTGGTTGCCAGACCCTCCTGCCCCAGCACGGCAACTCCCAATGCGGCCTCTCGAAGCATCTGCTCGTCATTGGCCCCGTTTCCCACACCAATGGTGTGTTGGGGTCCAAGTTGCCCAAGATAAGCAAGTTTGGCTGCGGCCTGGTTTCCTTCGGGTATGATGTGCAGGGTGCATTTCATACCTTCAAGCTCCTTTTTAACCGACCCAAAGGTATCTGCGGTGATCACGTGGAACGCCAGCCTTTCTGCATGTTGATTGATTTTTTCTTTCACCCCGGCAATCAAGCGGCCATCAACGGCAATGGTGCCGTTAAAATCCAGTAGAACGTTTTCAATGGTAAGATCAGGGGCTCCGGGGATCTGAATCTGAATCATATTATCTTTCCTTTTTTGTTTCTCTCCGATCGTCGGAAAGTTACCATTCTTGTATCATCTGTCCCTGGGACAGACGCATCCCTGTATCAGCAATCCGTTTCACCTGGTCCAGGTAATGGGAGACCAGAAGAATTGTACACTCTTTTTTCACTTCAACAAGAAGTTCTTCGATCATCTTGCAGGAAATGTCGTCCAGAGAGGAGGTAGGTTCGTCCAGCAGCAGCACCTCGGGGTTCAGGATTAAGGCCCTGGCAATGCACAGCCGCTGCTGCTGACCGCCGGACAATGTTCTGGCATCTTCATTCAACCGGTCCTTTACCTCCTCCCATAAAAAACAGCGTTTTAATGCCGTCTCCACCCGAAAAGGGGTATCTGCTTGTTTGTCCGCCCCTTTGAGCTTTAAGGGAAACACAACATTTTTATAAATGCTCATGGGCAAGGGGTTCGGCATCTGGAAAACCATGCCCACCCGGCGCCGCAATGTTGACACCCTGAATCCGGGATCATAAATGTTTTGAAATTTTTCACCAAACAAGATTTCAATCCGGCCGGTCACCCTTGCCCCTTCCATGGTTTCCCAAAGCCGGTTCAAGGTGAACAACAGGGTGGATTTGCCCTGGCCCGAGGGCCCGGTAACAGCGGTGATGGTGTTTTTTACAATTTCCATGGAAATATTTTTCAGCACCTGGTGGGCGTTATAATAAAATCCAAAGTTTTTAATTTTAATTTTTGTCTGCATATCAGGACCTGTACAATAATTTTTGAGCCAGCCGTTGTTTTATCCAATGGGCAAGAACGAACAGAATCATACAGATAAAGATCAATACAAGGCAAGCCCCATATCCCTTCATCAGCTCTGAATGATCCGCATACTGGGAGGAAATATAGTAAATATAAAAGGGCAATGCTTCAAAACTAGCGAACACAGACCTGGGAATTCCGGCGGTGGCCACGGCACCTGTCAGCATTATAACGGCCGTGTCTTCGGCACATCTGCCGATGGACAGGATAATCCCGCTGACGATTATCGATAAAGAAGCGGGCAGCAGCACATAAAAAATATTTTGAAACTTGGTCGCCCCCAGGCTGGGAGCGGTCATACGGACATCCATTGGCAGATTTTCCAGGGCCATCTGGGTGGTTCTGATCATATAGGGAAGCACCAGAAACGCCAGGGAAAGCGCAGATATCAGCAGACAGGGGTAAAGCCTGTCAAAAAAACAATGGTGTAAAAACAGGGTGATGCTGAATCCAAAAAGGCCCACCACAATGGAGGGGATGCCAGCCAGGATATCAAAGACCAGAGAAAAAAGCCATTTCACCTTAGGCGAAGCGTATTCGGCAAGGAAGATACCGGTAAAAAGGCCTAGGGGAATCGCAAATACAATGGCCAGCACGATCAAACACAAGGTGCCGACCATGGCCGGAAAAAGGCCGTCAAACACCTGGCGCCTTAAAAGCAGAGCCTCCCAAAAGGGGGTGTCCCCAAAAATAAGGGAGGGGGCAAGGGTGTGGTATCCTTTGACGATTAAAAAACCCAGGATAATCGAAACAGCGGCCACCAGGACCAGACTGCATCCCCAGGCAAACAGGTGAAACCCTTTGTCCCAGAGCGATGATTTCATTTAACTCTGCCCTTCCCGGCCAGAAACCGGACCAGGATCACCCCGATTCCGGTCATGGCATAGAGACAGATACCGCAAACAAACAGGGTCTTAAACTCAATGCTGTCAAAGTCAGCAGCAATGATCAGGCCGATATGGGCGGTGAGGGTTCGGGCCGAATCCAGGAGGGACCCTGGAAACCCGACCGCATTCCCGCTGATCATCAAGGCAATCAGGGTATCGCCCATGGCCCGGCCAAAGGAAAGGATAAGGCCGGTGGCCATTGATTTCCAGGCACAGGGCAGCACGATATAAAAAAATTTCTGGACGGTGTTAGCCCCCAGGGCATCGGCGGCATTTAGATAGGGTTGGGGAACCAGGGTAAAGCTTTGGATAAAAAAAAGAATCATGGTGGGGGAGATTAAAACGCCCAGCATGATCCCTGCGGAAAAGATGCACATCCCGGATCCCTGGGAAAAAAGCTCCCGGACCAGGGGAACCAACAAAAAGATGCCTACAAACCCGTAAATTACCGTGGGGATTGCCGTCATCGCCTCAACCATCTGCCGAAGGGTGCGCCCCTTTCCCCGGGGGTGTATGATCCCCACAAAACAAGCGACACCACAACTAATGGGCAAGCTGATGCAAACCGCCAGGGAGGCAATGGACAGGGTTCCAACGATCATGGGCCCCAGACCGAACAGGTCCTGGTCCGGAGACCAGGGCTGGATAAGCATCTTCCAGAACATCCCCCGGGCAAACAGGGGATAGGCCAGGGCCACCATGAATCCCAATATGGCCAGGGTAATACCGACGCTTAAAAGGGAGGCGCCCATAAAAACAAATTTTGGAAATTTTTCTCGCACCATCAGTTCACAGGAATAAATCCTTTGGCCGCTGCCAGGGCCTGGCCGTCGGGCCCCATGAGATAGTCAATAAATTTTTTGGCAAGTCCTTTGGCCTCTCCCTTTGTGTTGGAAAAAAGGCCCCTTACCACCTTATATTGACCTGACTTAACCGCGTCCATGGTGGGGGCAATCCCATCCAGAGCAAGGGGAGCAACCCCTGCATCAATAAACCCCACCGACACATATCCAATGCTGTAGGGATCATTGTTCACGGCTGTTTTCATGGCGCCGTTGGAAACGACCACATTGGCTTTGGCCGTGATGTCGGACTTTTTCAACGCCTTTTTCCAGAACACGGAACGGGTGCCGCTTGCCGTATCCCGGGTATAAACATTGATGGATTTATCTTCCCCGCCCACCGCTTTCCAAGAAATTATTTTCCCGGAGAAGATGTCCTGGAGCTGCTGGGTGGAAAGCGCTTTTACCGAATTTTTCGGATTGGCAACAGCGGCCACCCCGTCAATGGCCCATTTGTACATTTTCAGTCCGTATTTATTGACTTCACCTTCCGTGGCCTGTCTGCCGGAGTTTCCAATATCAACCAACCCCTCTCCCACCTGCTTGATACCGGCCCCTGACCCCCCGCCTGCAATGGTGATCTGAATCTTGGAATTAAAGGTCATTATTTTCCGGGCCACAGCTTTCATCACAGGGATGTGGGCGGTTCCGCCGGAAATCCGTAACACCTGGTTTTCCCCGGCAAACACATCCAGTTCGCCGGCCGCACAAAGGCCGGTGAATCCGGCCAGGCCCAGAACAAGTATGCCGACCCACACCAATTTATTCTTCAATTTATTCTTTAATTTGTTAACTTTCATTTTGTTCACCTTTTTTTAAGGGTTGTTTAATCAATCTGCCATAAAATTTCAACACCTGCCTATCCCTAATCGGAATGGCCAAGAGAATCAAATTCAAAATATGAGTAAACAACAGGGATTTAGATTGAAAAAAACGATACAAATAATTTATAGGACATCAGAATTCCTGTTTTAGCGCCATTGCCCTTAAAAACCATGACGGGAATAAAGTTTAATTATAAATTCAGATGCTTATATAGTGTGGCATGGTTAATGCTAATATGCATTTAAATTGCCCCGTTTTTATTTAGGAGACCGAAATTTGCAAGGGAACCCCATAAAAAGTCCCTGTGAGTCATGTGGTGCCTGTTGTGCATTTTTTCGGGTTTCCTTCCCCACTGCCGAAACCAATGATTTCCCAGGCGGCCTGGTCCCCGGTGACATGACCTTGTTTTCAGACAAGACCCACAGGTGCATGAAAGGAACACAAACAACAAGCCCGCGATGTATTGCCCTGGAAGGAGACGTGGGCTTTCATGTCAGATGCAGGATCTATGAAAATCGGCCCTCCACCTGTCGAAAATTCAACCTGTCCTGGGAAAATAATATTGGAAATCGCATGTGCGATAGGGCAAGAGTGATTTTTGGCCTCCAAGCCTTTTCGCAGTATTGAGGCACTCCCCCACAGCTATCAAATATCTTTTTTATTTTTTATTTTTTTAAAGTTTTTTTTGTTCAATCCATGCTTGGTGAGAAGCCGGCTTAACTGCCGGGTTGTAATGCCTGCTTTCCGGGCAGAAAGATTTATTTTCCCCTGGGTCTGTTCTAAAATTGTGGTGAGGTAGGACCGCTCAAACGCATCAACCGCAATCTGTCTTGCCTGGGACAGCGGAAAAGTCCTGCTGACTGGCAGGACTTTTATTTCCGGATCCAGCACTATTTCAGGGGGAAAATTCAGGGGGGTCAGTTCAAAAGAACTTTCAAGGATGTATGCCCTTTCAAGGATGTTTTCAAGTTCACGGATATTGCCTGGCCACTCGTATCGCGCAAAGCCCTCTATGACGGAAGGATGGAGGGTGTGAATTTTTTTCCCATATTTGGCATTCAGATTATTTAAAAACATGTCTGTCAAGGTCGGCAAATCTTCAAGACGATCTCTGAGACGCGGGATTTCAATGGGAAAGATGTTGAACCGGTAGAAAAGATCTTTTCGGAATTTGCCCTCGTCGACTCGTTTCCCCAAATCGGCATTGGTGGCGGTAATAATCCGAACATCTGCTTTCAAAATGGATTCTCCGCCAACCCGGCTGAAAGTGCCGTCCTGGAGTACCTGGAGAAGTTTAATCTGGGCAGAGGCGGTAATGGTTCCAATTTCATCTAAAAAAATAGTGCCCCCCCTGGCCATTTCAAACTTTCCGGGCTTCCTTTTATTGGCACCGGTGAAGGCCCCTTTTTCATGCCCGAATAGTTCGCTTTCAATCAATGTGTCAGGAATTGCTCCGCAATGAACCGCAATAAACGGCTGTTCACACCGCTGGCTGTGCCAGTGGACAAGCCTTGCCAACATGCCCTTGCCGGTACCTGTATCTCCGAGAAGCAACACGGTTGCAATGGTAGGAGATACAGACCGGATGCTTTCATAAATTTTTTTCATCCGGGGATTTTTAGATCGAATAATTTCAAGCCATTCTGTTTTCCAAAAATGATCCCGTAAATAATCCAGTTCCAAATCCCTGCTCAGGGTTTTTCCCGCCGAGTCCACCAAAAGCTGGATTTCTTTTTCTTCAATGGGATAGGTAAGGTATCCAAAGGCCCCTTCTTTTACGATCTTTACAGCCCTTTGAACCTCTTTGCGGCCACAAAGGACAACCAGCTGAACAAAAGGGTTTATTCGCATAAACGGATTGTCCAGGAGAATAGAAACCCTGTCGTTTAAATTCTGTTCCAGAAGCATGATGTCTGATATAATCATGTCAAAAGGGGAAAGGATGTGCAATGCCATGGCCGTTTCAAAATCAAGCGCATGCTTCACCGTATAGGAATTTGAAAGCACCTGTGAAACCAGGTGAAAATCCGTTTTCCGGGTGGATAAAACCAGAATATCTTTCATGTCACCTTTTTAAAAAACGCATTAATTTGGATTCTTTGACATCAGAAGAACGAATCGCCAACTATAAACCGGGTGTCGACACAGACCCGAAGCTACCAAAGAAACGCCCTCTCTACCCATGGATGGTGTCGAGAGAGCGTAGTGGATCACCGCTATTTTTTTTATTCGAGAAGTCCTGCTTTTCCCTTCTTTTTTTCCTGTTTCTCTTTTTTCTTTTCCTTCATACTTTTTTCCGGTTTTTTTTTGACCGCTTTTTTAGAATCTTGTCCCTTTGACATTTGTGTCTCCTTAATTTAATGCATCATAGATCTGAAACCGACCTTAAGTCAGCGTGATCTTGATATGATGTATATCACAAATTTAAAACTTTGTCAGCCAGGATACAGGACAAAAACCCAGACATAACAATTCCTATATTTATCTTTTTAGGAATTACCATGTCTTGTTTTTCACCCATCACTAAAACCCAGCCGCAGATATCTGAAAGTATAACCGCCATGAATCGCCCATTAATTCAGATGGTTCTGATCTACCTTATTTTCAAACACCTCTTTTGGCATCCATCCTGCAATCTTTTGGAACTTTATTTACTATAGAGGCAGGCGCTCACAATGACAATTGATATTTCGGAAATTATCCGCCAGACCCGGCTGGTGTATTCAGAATCCTATGATGCTATGAACTGGCTCACCCCTGCAACAGCTAACACGGCATCCCGTTTAAGGGAATCCCTTCTCAAAGAAATATTCGAGACCCATGCCGTTGGACCTGGGTGGCAGTTCTCCGGGACCAAACTTTTTACCCATGAAATTTCCCCGGGGTGTTCCCTGTGCGGCAAGGGTGACTGGTCCTGCCTTTTTATTAATGGTATCTGCAATGCCCACTGTTTTTACTGCCCTTCCACCCAGAAGGAGAAAGGCCAGCCAATGACCAGCACCCTGGAATTTGGCAACCCCCGGGATTACGCCGATTATGTCCGGCATTTTAATATAAAAGGTGTTAGTTTCAGCGGTGGAGAGCCATTTCTGACCTTTGATCGGGTTCTGCTTTTTTTAAAGACCCTTAGATCCAAGGTTTCCCATCCCCTCTATATATGGATGTATACCAATGGCCTCCTGGTGACCGAAGACAAATTAAAGGCATTAAGAGATAACGGTCTTGATGAAATCCGCTTTGACATCAGCGCCAATCATTACCACCTGGAGGGTCTGAAAAAGGCCCTGGGAATCATTCCCAGGGTAACCGTGGAGATCCCGGCCATCCCCGGGGACATTGAACTGACAAAACAGATTATAAAAAAACTCCATGGGTTGGGTGTCGATCATCTGAATCTCCACCAAATCAGGTGCACCTCATTTAACAGGGAACGGTTGGCCAAACGAGGATATACCTTTTTACACGGCCCCGGGGTCACGGTTCTGGAAACCGAGTTGACCGCATTGGAGCTGATCCGCTATTCCCTGGAACAAAAAATTTTTCTGCCCATCAATTATTGTTCCTTCACCTTTCGCAGCCAGTTTCAACGAGCAGGCGCCGGCACAAGAAATGCTCTGGAGATAAAAGCTGCCCATGAAGATGTCACCCCCACCGGCCATATCC
>Ga0307929_1000861_pt1 | contig 26797 bp, 25 predicted proteins | sample AceLakmetage1330_FD_203160 | JGI IMG/M metagenome (GOLD analysis project Ga0307929, IMG submission 203160) | Saline water microbial communities from Ace Lake, Antarctica - #1330 | ecosystem: Environmental > Aquatic > Non-marine Saline and Alkaline > Saline | place: Antarctica: Ace Lake...
TCATTACATTTAAAGGATACCTTGTGCTTTAGCACAATGGTTTACCAGTTTCTCCGTAAGTTTTTTCTATACATTTTAATTATAAAATTGCGCGCGACGAATATTGGCGCACGCAATTACCAACTTTCAATTAGCGTGAGCTATCATTTTTTTTCGACGTGTGGAGCGTGAAAAAAATGAAATTAAATTTGACACATTCAAAACATTCTGTTGGACAAAACGCTTATCATTTTGTTTGGAAACCATACAAAGCAAAACCTTTATTCAAAAACTTTACTTTCAAAAAAGTTTGCGAAGGTTCGTTACGATTAATCGCGTTAAATAATGGTTTTAAAATTTATGAACTCCAAGTAATGTCTGACCACATACATTTATTTATTGATATAACTCCAAAAATTGCAGTTTCAAAAGCTTTACAACTTTTAAAAGGAATTTCTTCTCGAATATTAAGAAGAAATTTCTCATACCTTCTAAAAAATCAACCTCGACTCTGGAGCAAAGGAAAATTTTATCGAAGTGTAGGAAACGTGAGTTTTGACGTGATACAAAACTATATTGTACATAGTCAAAAACAATGGAGTTTACCTGATAATAAGCTTCCAAGTTATTATCATCAAAAGCACTTAAGTACTTTTGCATAATAGGATACCTCACCTTTCAAGGTGAGGAGGTTCATTTTAATTTATTCTAAATTATAGAATTCAACAGATGAATCTTTAGTGTCAAGAATTGCAAACGATGGAATTCCTGCACGGCCAACAATTTCTCCAGGATTAATAATTTTAGTATTTCCAATCATTTCTTCTCTTTTTTTATGTGTATGTCCATGAAAGACATAATCATGTTCTTGAGCTTTTGCAAATGCATTTGCAAAACTTGGAAAATGTGTGAATGCAATTTTTTTACCGTCTAATTCAACTTCACCAATCTCGCCATGAAGAGTGACATTTTTTGATTTATCAGAAAGCCTAGTTGTAGAAAATCTATCATCAGTATTTCCAAAAACAATATGAACAGGTAGATTTGTAGTGTCTAACATAATAGTCATATAAGGCGCACAAAAGTCACCGCAATGAAAGATAGTGTCTACTTTTTTTTCTTTCATCATATCAAGAGCTTTAGAAAGATTTGTCTCGTGATCATGACTGTCTGAAAGAATTCCGATTTTCATGTTAAATAATTGTAAAGCGGGAGAAGGGACTGCGAACAACGAGTAGTTTCGTTGGTACACTGCGTCTGTAAGACTGTTAGTCTTACTTAGCTTCTTCGCTTATGATTGTAAAGCGGGAGAAGGGACTCGAACCCTTGATCTAGTGCTCTGCAGGCACTCGCCTTAGCCACTTGGCCACTCCCGCGAATTATAATCTAAAAACATTAACTGTTTTATAAACTTTATGCGTTTACAAAAACTTTTTTCTTTATAAATTGAAATACTATTAAGAGGAGGATAAAATAAAGAACACCTATAAGACCAAAACCTAGTTTGTAAGAATAAATCATTACAAAACTAATTGCAAAAGCGCAAATGGCCTGAATAATAACTTGAACTTGACCTTTAATTGAAAGCATAGTTGCTTTTAAATTAGGATTACTAGCAAAATTCTTTAGGAAGAAAGACTTAATTAACATATTTCTAGACCAAAAATATCCATTAATTAAAATAAACATAATTGCAACAATATAAGGATTTGATAGAACTGCAGCTAAAATAAAACTAGCCGAGAAAAGAAATATTTCAAAGAATAAAATTTTTTTAATGCCAAATTTTTCTATGTGATGGATATTATTTCCTAAAGCAAACCAAATAAATCTAGAGAATCCCATGATTGTTCCAACAAGAATAACAGGTAAACCTAATTCTTGAAGATAAACAAAACGATAACCACTAATGCCAATCATGAAACCACCAAGAATACCAACAAAGATACTTGTAGAATAAAAACCGGTTCCTTTTATTGCTTTGAAAAATTTTGATAATTGTTTTAAATCCTTTTTAGCTTTGAATTTAAGTTTAGGTTTAACTAATAAAAGAAGAGGAATTAAACCAAGAACATCAATTCCAAGATTAATAAATAAAGGTAATCTCATGTTAATTTGAGTGAAAAATGGAAGTGAAATTGCGAGGAACGCTGCAAACAAAGAAACATTTGCAGACATTTTACTCATAATTTTAGTAAAATCTTTTTCTCTCTTTAATTCAATAAGTAGATTGTGCATATATGCTTCTTTAGTTCCGGACATGAAAGCAATTGATACTGAAAGAAGTGAAGAACCAAGAACAATCATCCAAAAGTTATTAGCAAGAACATACGCCAACATGGAGAGAATCATAGAAACCTTAGATATTATTAAGGCTTTTTTATGACCAATTAAATCTGAGATGTAACCGCTAGGAATTTCTAATAAAAATCCAACAATAAAACCAATACCTGAATATAAACCAATTTGATTAGCAGTAGTATTTGGGAGTGTTAAGAAGAAAATTGAAAGAATAGGCATAAAAGCTCTTCTTTGAGATAATTCAAAAAGAAAAATCTTTGAAATATTGGATTTTAAGTTCATCATTGTTTTTTTTCTCTAAATAAAAATTATTTTCGCTTTATAATAATTAGTGGTTCAATTTTGTTTAATCTTTTATATTCTTCAGTTAGTTTAATTGATTTAATCTTTTCATTATTTGAAAATTTAGTTTTGTTTTCATAAGTTATGAATATTTCACATTCAATATTTCCTATGTATATGTTTTCATAGAGTTGATTTAAGTAAAAATAATCTGCTGGCAGTAATAAATTTATGTTATAGTCATCAACGATACTTGAATTATTATTACAATTATTAAGTGCAAATTCTGAAATGTTTTTAGAGTTTCTAGTGTAATTATGATTAGTTTTTTCAAATGCTGAAATAAAAAGACTCATAAAAATAATAAAAATTAAGAAAATAATCATTATTTGTTTAAGTTTTTGTTTTTTTAGAATTATTATAACTAAAAGAATTATTATTAGTCCAATACTTAATTGAAAACTAATAATATTTCTAATTAAATAAAAGGTCAAAACTAATGAACTAATAGTTAACCAAGTTGCCAATCTGTTATTTTTATTTAAACCTTCAAAAATCATTTTACCAGTCATGATTGATAAAAAAGGATATGCTGGAAAAATATACCACCAAATTTTAGTTTGAATTGAAGAAAATATTACAAATGGTGCGATTATTCCTATAAAAAGCAAATAATTAAATTTATTTTTTTCTGAAAATAATTTTATTACTAAATAAATTAATGCGAATAAAATGAATATGAACCACATGTTATTATTAGAATTAAAAACTGTGCTAATATAAAAAAACCATTTTCCAAGATGTATTTGATTAGGACCAGTTGCTAATTTAATCATATGATTATAAACAAATTCTTTCATGAATAGATCATGATTAATGATAAACTGTATCAGATGCCAGGGAAGTGTTATAGCTAATGTTATGCCTGCTGCAATGAAAGTTTTTTTCTTTTTAAATATTTTAAAATCTTTTTTAATTAAGCAATATAATACTAATATGATCACTGGAAGAAGTCCTACTGCGCTTTTTGTAAGAATTGCCAAACCAGTAAACAACCCTGTAAGATAGATATATCTTGAATTATCCTCTTTTTTAATAAAGAAGTATATTGCTGCTAATATAAAAAAAGTTAATGTGATGTCAGTGTCACCTGATCTGATAGCGTGGAAAAACATGAATTGTTTAATTGTGAGAAGAATTAATGCAGAAAATAGTCCTATTATAGGATTGAACAATTTTCTACCTATAAGATAGGTAAATATTATTGCTAAAAGACCAAAAATTCCTGACCAAAATCTTGCAGTGAATTCGTTAATTCCAAATATATTATATGTTAGTGCAGTGAGCCATATGTTTAAAGGAGGCTTGTCCCAAAAAGTATTGTTTTTATGATGTAATGTTAACCAATCATTTGAAGTGGTCATTTCTTTAGCAACTTGAGCGTAAGTGCCTTCATCCCAATTATTTAAACTTGTTTCTCCTAAATAGTTGAATATAATTATTGAAGAAAGAATTATGATTATTAAAAGATGAAAATATTTATTTTTTGACAAGTTTTCCAAATTAAATAAGTTCATTTTTATAACTAGAGATATTTGTTATTTATTAATGTTATTTTATGAATTTGAGAATTTATTGTCTAAAAATGATTCTTTTTAATAAAAAAAGCGAAGCCGAAACAAGTTCTTGCACCTGTACGCGCCAGCAAATAAGATTTTTTATGAAAATCTTATGGTAATAATAAAAAAAGCGAACCCGGAGGGATTCGTACTCAACAATAAATTGTTGGCAAGTTCATTTACTAAGTAAATAAACTAACAAGTTCGAATTACTGATGTTTTATATGATTAAAGAAAAAAAGCGAACCCGGAGGGATTCGAACCCTCGATCTACGGCTTAGAAGGCCGTCGCCTTATCCAGGCTGGGCCACGGGTCCAAGTTCTAGACGAAGAAAACTACTTTATCTTATAAATGTTTTTCTTAAAAAATGTAGTTCTTAGAGGCAATAACTTTTATAAATGAATTATTCTCTCTTAGATTTAAAATGGGAGAACCGAAATTAACAGCAAAAAGATGGACTAAAGATATGGAGCAAGATATCTATACAAAATGGAAAGCAGATAAACGATATTCTTTTGATAAAAACACTGATAAAAAGATATTTTCAATTGATACTCCTCCGCCTTATGTAAATAGTGCAATCCACATAGGACAAGCAACAACTTATGTATTAATGGATTTTTTTGCAAGATTTAAACGAATGACTGGTCATGAAGTTCTTTTCCCATTAGGACTTGATAGAAATGGTCTTCCAATCGAAATGGCTGCAGAAAAACAGTATGGCGTTCGATTAAAGGATATAACAAGAGAAAAAGCAGTAGAGTACTGTGAAAGCATATTGCAAGAAAGTTCGCTTGCATCAACTGATACCTTCCTTAGAACAGGTATTTCATTTAACTCATGGAAATTAGGAAAAGAAGTAGGAGATATTTATTATACAGATTCACCTGAGTATCGATCTTTAACACAAGAAACATTTGTTGACATGTGGAAAAAAAATTTAATCTATGAAGATAAAAGAGCAAATAATTGGTGTCCTGGATGTCAAACAACAATTGCAGATGCAGAAATAGAGTATGAAGAATTAAAATCTTTTTTTAATGATATTAAATTTAAAGTAAAGGAAACAGGCGAAGACTTAATTATTGCAACGACTCGTCCTGAATTAATTTGCGCTTGTGGAATGATTATATTTAATCCAGAAGATGAAAGATACAAACATCTAGATGGAAAAACTGCAATAACTCCAATTTTTGGAAAAGAAGTTCTAATAAAAGCACATCCTGCAGCTGTAATGGATAAAGGAACAGGAATTATGATGATGTGTTCTTATGGAGACATTACAGATATTAGATTCTTTATAGAACAAGGATTAAAACCTAAAATTTGCATGAATCAAGATGGAACTATGAATGAACATGCAGGACAATTTAATGGATTAAAAATAAAAGATGCACAAAGAGCAATTGTGGCTGAACTTGATAAACAAGGATTAGTAGTTAATCAAGAAAGAATTAAACACAGAACACCAGTTTGTGAGCGAAGTAAAGATCCAATAGAATTTGTGGAAATGAGCGAATTTTACGTAAAGCAAATTGAATATAAAGATAAAATGCGAGAATTAGCAGAAAAGCTAAACTTTCACGCACCAAAAAGTAAACAAATCTTACTAGACTGGATTGAAGCAATTAAAATTGATTGGCCAATCTCACGAAGAAGATATTATGCAACTGAAATTCCACTATGGTACGATAAAGAAAATAATTATCATGTACTTCCGCCAAAAGGAGGATACTATAAACCATGGAAAGAAGCACCACCTGCTGATTCTGAAGTATTAGATAAGAACAGAAAAGTTTTAGGAAAAGTAAGTGACTTTGCGAATAGTAAATGGATTGGAGAAACAAGAGTATTTGATACTTGGTTTGACTCATCAATTTCACCACTTTATATTTTAAAATATTCAAGAGATAATGAATTTTTTGAAAAAGCAAAACCATGTAGTTTAAGACCGCAAGGAAAAGAAATTGTTCGAACTTGGTTATATTACACTGTTTTGAAAGACTATCATTTAACAGGAGAATTAATCTTTGATGATGTATGGGTAAACTATCATATTGTCGACGAGAAAGGTCTAAAGATGAGTAAAAGTAAAGGGAATATTATTGATCCAAAAGGAATAATTGACCAAACAGGAGCAGAGCCATTTAGACTATGGAGCGCTGTTGAAGGAAACCTAGAAAGTACAGACTTTAGATGTTCGCTTGATAGAATACAAGGTGCAGGAAAAACATTAACAAAACTATGGAACGCTGCAAGATTTATTAGTATGTTTGATGAAGCTGAAGAAAATTATGAACTAGGAGAAGTTGATAAATGGATTATCACTGAGTTAAATGAATTAATAGAATATTCATATAAACAATATAGTGTTTATGATTTTCATAATCCGGCAATTAGAATTAAACATTTTATTTGGGAAACATTCTCAAGTCAATACTTAGAACTTGTAAAGAATAGGGCATATAATGAAACTGATAAATATACAAAGGCAGAACAACATGGCGCTTTGTTCACATTAAACTATTGCATAGATACAGTTTTAAAATTAATGGCACCAATAATTCCAATGGTGAGTTATCAAATATTCTCGGATTTAAGAGGAAAAGATATTCATTCAGAGAGTTTTCCGAAAGTTGAACATACATTTGAAATAAAACTTACAAAAGAAGAAATTGTTGAAATTAATGGTTTGATTTGGAAACATAAAAAAGATTTAGGACAATCATTAAAAGAAGAATTAGCAATTGTAACTCTAACAGAAAATTATAAGTTAATAGAGAAAGATTTACAAGAAATGCACAAGATTAAAGAAATAAAGTATGGACCTGAAGTGAAAATAAATTCATGAAAAGGTTTAAATAAAAAGAATAAATTAATGCTACTATCTGTTTGAAAGCATTGAGCAGACGTTGGAGGAATTAACATGAAAGGAACTGTAAAGTGGTACAATAGAAAAAAAGGATTTGGATTTGTCAGCGGTGAAGATGGAGAAGACTATTTTGTCCATTACACAGGCTTAACAGAAAAAACGTTCATTAGAGATAATGACTTAGTATCCTTTGACGGTGTCGACACAGAAAAAGGTAAACAAGCACAAAAAGTTACCTTAGAGAAAAAAGCAAGTGATAGAGACGACATTGTACAACCAACCACTGAGGAAACATCTAAAGAAACAGATGCTGCAGATTTAGTTGCAGAAGACGCACCTAAAGAAGTTGAAGCTGCTTCTGAAGAAGTTGTTGAAGAAACTGTTGCTCCTAAAGAAGAAGCTGTTGAAGTTGCTCCTAAAGAAGTTGTTGAAGAAACGGTTGCTCCTAAAGAAGCTGAAGTTGAAGTTGCTCCTGAAGAAGTTGTTGAAGAAACTGTTGCTCCTAAAGAAGAAGCTGTTGAAGTTGCTCCTAAAGAAGTTGTTGAAGAAGCTGTTGCTCCTAAAGAAGCTGAAGTTGAAGTTGCTCTTGAAGAAGTTGTTGAAGAAATAGTTGCTCCTAAAGAAGAAGCTGTTGAAGTTGCTCTTGAAGAAAAGACTAAAGCTGTAGAAGAAGAAAAGAAAGAATAAAAACAAATATTCTAGATTTTCAAGCATAATAATTTATATTTTTTTTAATAATTTTTTTCATTCAAAAATAATTCTAAGATGAATTTACTGATTAATATTTAGTTTTACCAGTATTAATAATAAGAATTTTTTTGTTCTTAGGAATTTTATTTTTTATTTGAAGAAATAATGCAAGTCCAGCAATACCTGAAGGTTCAAAATTAATTTTTTGAGATTTAGCAAGATCTATTGCTTTATCAAGAAATTTTTCTTGAATTAAATAAATATTTGATTTAGAACCGCAAAACCCTGCATATTTGTAAAAACGAATCCATTGTTCATCAAAGTGAACGAAAGGAAGATGAGGAGAATAAAGTTTTTCTGCTGCTTTCGAATTAGGATTATCTGTTGTCGCTCCAATGAAATTACAATCTCGAAGTTTCTTAATATTACCACTAAATCTGGGATCGTGATTATTTGTTAAAACTTCTTGTTTGTTAATATTTAAAATATTTTCATATAAATTTCCAGTTCCAAAAGGTATAAAACAAAAATCAGGAGATGAATTAATAATTTCATAACTAAGCCAATCATAAAACCTGGTTGTTGGACCTAAAGCTTCATTAGAGGTAATATCAAAGCCATTTTGATTATTAGTTATATCTAATATTTCTTTCCAATTAAATGCTTTGTTAGAAAGTTTTCTTTTGAATATTTCACAACCTAAATCTTTGAGTGTTTTTATAATTTGATTATCAGTATTAATATCTAATAAAACTTTTAAATTAGGAAGATTATATTTATTGAATTGTTTTTGGATAGCTGTGGCTGCAGAACCGGAAGAAATAATTGACATGTGAGGTAATTTGTTTTTATGATTATTTTTCTTTTTAGCAATTAGAAAATCTCTATAAGTAACAACCATCTCCCAAGCCATACGATCTTTGTGAGTTCCAGTTGGATTAAAACTTTCATCTTTAATCCAAACATTAGAAAAACCAGGAATTTTGATTTTGTAAGTAGGTGTAGCTGGAAATTTTGGATCATCAGCAGGAAATTCAGGATTATCAGGATCGTTTTCAGACCGAACAATAATTGATTTTAGAATCTTTTCTTCTGCTAATGTTAATCCCATAATAATCATTTTAAGAATAAAAGAATATAAATCTTTCTAAGAATATAATAAAAAAATAATGAATAATAATTAAAATTATTGACTTAAACTTACAATTAAGTCGAATAGTTCACCTTGACATCCACTAAAAGTCTCAATAGCTAAATCAAAGTCAACTGTGTTATCATAAAGACAAGTCATTTCTTTGTTAGACCATGCTTCTTCAGGATGTTCTGGGTAAAGATTTTTAATTTCACATTTTCCTTGATTAGGTCCGATGATTTCATAACGATAAACTAAACCTTCAAAGAAAGTCATATCAAGAGTTTCAGGCTCACAAGCAGTAAATTTTTCTTCAAAACATTCTTTACTTCCGCAACCACTAGTAAAACTCGCATATTCTTCAACTTCAATTTCTGCTTGTTCTTGTTCATTATATGTGTCATTGAATGTTTGATCATTATCAATAAGTGCTTGATTATCATTTTGTGTTTGTAGATTGTCATTGTTTGCAGTGTTATCAACAGGTGGTGTTTGAATATCATTAGTACTGCCCGGAACAAATGCAAATATTAATGCGATAATAATAGTGAGTCCAATAACAATGCCTGCAATAATTAAAACTAAAGATTTAGAATGATGTTGAATTTTGATTGCTTCAATATTGGGTGTAGGTCTTCCAGCTTCTTGAATTGCTTGAGAAATTACACTTGAATTATATCCTTGTCTGATTAAGGTATTGTAAAGTTGTTCTGAAGAAAAACCTTTTCTTTCTTCATCTTTAATCCAATCAATTAGTTCTTGTTTATTAGGCATAAAATTAAAATTAAAAAAAGGATATATAAATTTTTTCAAAATTGCTAACTACTCTTGAGTTTAAAGTCTTCTTGCAACTGGACCTGCAGGAGTGTCATCAATAGTAAAACCTAATGCTTTGATTTTATCTCTAACCTCGTCAGCTTTAGTCCAATCTTTACTTTCTCTAGCTTCTCCTCGTGCTTTAATTAAATCTTGAATCTCAGAAGGAACATCAAATTTTTCTTTTTTAAAGTTTTCAACACCAAATCCTAAAACTTTATCAAAATTAAGAATTAATTCATATTTTTCTTTAGATCCAAGAGTTTTATCAGCTAAAATACCATGGATAATTGCTAATGCTTTAGAAGTATTAAGATCTTCATTTATTGCTTTGATAAAATTTGATTTATACTCGGATTCAATTTTAGCATCAGGAAATGAGCAAGATAAATCTTCTTTTAATTCAATAATTCTTTCTTTTAATTTTGAAAATGTTTCTTGAGCTTGTTCGAGAGCTTCAAAACTAAAATTAAGTTGCTTTCTATAATATGAACCAAGGCAGAAATATCTAAATACGATAGGATCAAAACCTTTGTCTTTGAGTGTTTGAAGAATGATGAAACTATCTCCTGATTTAGACATTTTACCTTTATTTAAGACTAAAAATTCGTTATGAAGCCAATAGTTAACCCATTTTTTTCCAGTAGCACCTTCTGATTGAGCAATTTCATTTGTGTGATGAATTTGAATGTGATCAATTCCTCCACAATGAATATCAAATTGTTCGCCCAAGTACTTCATAGACATAGCAGAACATTCAATGTGCCAACCTGGAAAACCTCTACCCCAAGGACTATCCCATTGCATAGCTTGATTTTTGAATTTTGAATTAGTAAACCAAAGAACGAAATCATGAGGATTTTTTTTGTTTTCATCAACTTCAATTCGAGCACCAGCTTCTAAATTACCAAGTTTAATGCCAGCCATTTTACCATAATCTGAGAATTTAGTAATATCAAAATAGATGTTTCCTTCTGCTTCATAAGTAAAACCTTTTTTTTCAAGACGTTCAATAAGTTCTATCATTTCAGAAATATGCTCTGTGGCTCTACAACTAATACTTGGTTTTTGAATATTTAATAAAGTCAAATCTTTAAAGAATGCTTCTTCATAGAAACGTGCAATATCCCATACTGTTTTATTTTCTCTTTTAGCACCTTTTAGCATCTTATCTTCGCCTTCATCTGCATCAGAGCTAAGATGGCCTACATCTGTTATGTTAATTACTTGATTGACCTTATAATTGTTATATTCAAACATACGTCTTAAGATATCATCAAATATATAGGCTCTAAGGTTGCCAATATGTGCAAAATTGTAAACAGTAGGACCACAACAGTAAATTCCAATTTCGCCTTCTTTAATAGGCGTAAAAACTTCTTTGGACCTACTTGCAGTATTATAAAGTTGTATTTCTACCATTGTAAAAAAGAGTATCTGTAGCTTTGTTTTTATATTTTTAGCTAATTTATGATTTATAAGCAATTTTTTTAGTATTCAAAATATTTATAAAAGATAAATTAGAATTAGTATAAATGGCTGAATCAAGAGTTGCAAAGTATTTTTTAGCAATACTATTATTAGTTTTCTTGTACTTATCATTTCAAACAGCAAAGCCATTAGTAACAACTCTAATAATTTCTTTAATCTTAGTATTCATATTTTATCCAATTTATGAGTGGATGCTTAAGAAATTACGTATGAAAAAGAATTTAAGTTCTCTAATTATGGTATTATTAGTATTATTATTGATAGTTATTCCAGGAGGGTTCATATTAAACTCCTTAGTCACTCAAACATATTCAGCATATTCTTTAGCTGCAAACATGAATTTAACAGTAGTGGAAGAATATGTGCCAAGTTTTATTTTAGACAATATTAATTTAGATACAGCGGTTCAAGATGCAATTTTGAAAGTAAAAAACTTAGTTGTAGATTATGGACCATCAATTATAGGATCCATAATTGAAATGATATTAGGATTATTTATTATGTTGTTTGTAATGTTTTATGCTTTTAGAGATGGAAGAGAATGGATACGAGATTTAAAAGAATATCTTCCTATGAAGAAAAAATATGTTAATCAATTATTTTTAGAAACAGATAATCTATTGAGTGGAGTATTGTATGGGTATGTTTTATCTGCAATAATTCAAGGTTCTCTCGCAGGACTGTTATTATTTTTATTTGGAATACCAAATCCAGTGTTTTGGGGCTTTATAATGATAGTATTTTCTATATTGCCTTTAATTGGAACAGCATTAGTTTGGGCCCCTGCAGGTTTAATGTTAATATATCAAGGTCAAGTAGTTGCAGGAGTATTTATGTTAATAATACAAACAATCATTGCAAATATGGATGTAGTTATTAGACCTAAATTAATAAGTCATAGAGCAAATATTCATCCAGTTGTAGTTTTAATTGGAGTAGTAGGTGGTGTTACTGCATTTGGATTTATTGGAGTGATAATTGGACCAATTATAATTTCTATAATGTTAGTATTAACAAGATTCTTTTTATATGAATTTAAGAATAAGAATTTATTTTAGATTTTTTATAATTCTAATTTTAAATAATTTTAAATTAAATTTATTTTTTTGAGAATAAAGTTTCTGCTTTTTTTTGCATAGAAGATAGATATTGATCTAAAACTTTCTTAACCTGAATTTTTTCTTCATCAGATAAATCTGCACGATTAAGCATAGAATCCCAATCTGCGAGTTTGTAAACATCTTTTGCTGAGAAACGACTAACAAAATTTCTGTTTGCAAGCTTGACTTGTTTTTCGACTTCTAAACCATCTTGTGTATTAAACATTTTACTTGCAGGAAGTTTAGTAATAGCATTAGCGCCTGCTTTAAGTACAAGACTGATTTCTGGAATTCTATATTGTGCAGTACCAACAATAATTTCAATTTTTGGAAAGTGAATTCTTGTATTTGCAATCCACCAAGCCACATCAAGAGAATCGGGGCCATTCTCAAAAGGAGTATTTGCAACAGGTCTAAGAGCATAAATAGTAATTCTATCAAGATTATGTTTTTCTAAGAATATTTTTAGATATTTAAAATCGTCACGAGTTTCGCCAAGACCAATAATTATAGTCATACCATGTTTAAAGCCCATAGGTTTTGATTCTTTCATCATATCTTCAAAAGGCTCAATAGGTTTATCAGGACAAACTTTTTTGTGAAGAGTTGGATTTACAGTTTCAATACTGCTAATGATTCCTTGAGTGTAAGGTTTGAAGCTTTTAAGCATAGAAGTTCCAATTTCTCCTAAGTTAACCCAAATAGGTTCATCAAGAATTTGTGATACTAATTTTACAATTCTAATAAGTTCATCATCTTCACGAATTCCATAACCACCAGTTAAGAATTCAATTCTCCAACCAAAACCTTTAATCATCATAGCTTCAGCAAGAATACTATACATGCTTCTTCTAGCTTTTTCTGGATGTTTAATTCTATGTTTTTGAACAGAACGAAAACAAAAAGTACAAGTTCCTCTATCACAATACCAAGAAAGAAAGATACATCTACCAAACCAAATATTTCCATCAAAGTTTTTTTTATAGATAGAGCCAGCTTTAGAAATAAGTTCTGCTAATTCTTTATCTGGAACTGGAGTTTTAGTAATAATTTTGTCCATAAGAAGAAAGAATATATTATTGTTTTAAAAAATTATGGCTAAACAGGTTTATTATTAGATTAATTTACCTTTGTATGCAAGCTCAATAAACATTGCAGTACTCCAAGCTTGAGCCATGCAACCTTGAGATTCTCTTTTTGAAGCACTTGATATTTCGGATAAATGACCTACAAAACCTGAGAATAAAAGTTCTTGTTCGGTTGCTTTATAGATACGTTCAATAAAATAGTCATATTTCTTTTTATCAAGTTCAAACATGCAAATACCAGCTAAACAATTAATCCAAAACCATGAATCTCCATTGTGATAGCTTTCATTAGTTTCGCCAGTGTGATTTGCTTTGAATAAAGGACTGTCTTTACCAACTGAAGATAAACCTCCCCAGTCAAGCCAGATCTTAGATAAAATTTTATCAAAAATCATTTTCCATTCGAAATTACTAAGAAGTTCTGGATAAGTATAGTATGCAATAAATACATTTGGTCTTGCAGTAGAATCATTAATAGTGTCAAATAATAAATCATTTTTAAAAAAAGCTTGACGAACGTTTTTAACTAATAATTCTTCTAATGATTTGTATTCGAAATAAGACATTTTAAGCATTCTGCAAAGAGTACGCATTAATTTAAAACTAGCAAGAAGAAGAGTTTGAATTTCAAGAGAAAAACCTTTTCTTCCATCAAAACCTTGGGCTGTAGTATCCATCCAAGTTTCTTTTAATTCATTTTTGATAAGATGATTTTCCATTTTTCTAACTAATTGTTCTTCTAAAGAAAGATGAAGCTTATGTTTAATAAAATTAAGTTCTTCGTTAGAAAAATATTTGTTAAGAATTTTTTTATCATCTAAAATTTGTAGTAAATCATGAATACGTTTGAATAACCAAAAAATACTATCTGCACTAGAAAGATCTGAGTGAGGAATTCTATTAGGAATTCTGCCTTCATCATTAATTAAGTGAAGATAATACATTAATTTTTTCTTAACAAAATCATAATCTCCATTTAAGATGAACGCTTTAATAGAAATTAATTCATCACGAGACCAAAATTGTCCAAACCAAGGAAGACCTGCAAAAATACCATCTTTAACATGATGATTATCAATATGAACTTTTAATGAATCAAGAGAGTTAAGAGCGATGTTCGCGGTTAGTTTTTTAGATTTACAAATCTTTTTTTTATGAATTTCAAGTGATTCTTTGAGAATGCTTTCATTTTTCATTGCAGTTAAAACTTTTGAGATTGCTTCATTTTCAGTATCTGCAAATCCTAAAAACATTTTAGTATCGTCTTCGCACCAAAATCTTATAGGATTGTAAGTGTAAAAATCATATTTAGAATTTCTATGTTTATCAAAAACGTAAAGTCTTTTTTTCCACTCGTGAACTTCTTCATAAGATGAATTAGTGTTGATTGCAAGGAACTTATTATCTTTTTTGTAATGAAAAATTATTAGTCCATCTTTTTCATAAAAATTATAAGTTCGATTTTGATCATCAAAATCAAACATTTTTCTAAAATCAAGAGATAAAGTTATAGGACCATTGTAATTATTAACTTCATAAATAAGTGCTGTTGGAGTAAGATGAAAAGTTTCTTTAGATTCGTCATAAACTCTTGAAACAGATGAGAAATCATTTTCAATTCCTGTTAGATGTTTATCAAGAATAAAGTTTTCAACACACTTATACATATTCCAATCTTTATCTAAATGAAACCATCCTTGAGTATGAGAAACGTTCATAGGACTACCTAGGCTAAGAAAGCCACCAGCTCTATCTGTGAGAAGAAAATATCCCTCACCCTCTTTTTTTATGACTTGAGTTTCATCAAGTCTGTGAACAATTTTCATTTAAGCTTAATAAATTAAGTCCGAATCATCTCCAATGTTGAATGCTTTAAGACTCCCTTTGACTTTTGCTCTTAAGCCAACAATTGAGTCTTTCATTTGGCAGTCTTCAACAACTGATTCTTGACCGATAATACTATTTTGAATAATTGAATTCTTAATTATTGAGTTTTTTGATATTGAAACATTAGGTCCAATAACACAATTATCAACTTTTGCACCTTTTTCAATGAAAACAGGATTAATAATAACACTAGTTTTGACGTTTGTAAGTTTTTGAACTTTTCTTTTCTTAAGAAGATATTGATTTGTATCAAGAAGGGTTTCTGGTTTACCACAATCTTTCCATACATCAACTGTTTCAATTAAGAATTTTGAACCACGATCAATCATAACATTAAATGCATCAACAATGTAAAACTCACCTTTTGTTTGCATGTTGTTATCAATTAAGTAATCAATACTTTTGAATAATAATTTATAATTTTTAATGTAGTAAAGACCAATGTTTGCAAGATTAGAAGGTGGATTTGTTGGTTTCTCAACAATTTTTTCAATAATTCCATTCTTATCAGGGAAAACAATTCCAAATCTTTCAGGATCTTCTGCTTCTTTAACATAAATTAAACCATCAGATTTAGTTTTTTTTATTTTACTAATATCAGCGTCACTAATTGTATCAACAAACCAAATTAAAACATCTTCTTTGATGTAAGGTTTAGCAAGATTAATTGCGTGAGCTTGTCCTTTAAGTTCTTTTTGAGTGATAAACTTAGTTTTAAAATCATAATTTTCTTTAACATATTTTTCGATTTGGTCTCCAAGATAACCAACTACAAAAATGATTTCTGAAGGATTAATTTTCTTTAAATCATCTAGAATATATGCTAAGACTGGTTTTCCTGCTACATGAACAAGAGGCTTAGCTTTAGTGTGTGTATGCGGTCTTAATCTGGACCCTAATCCGGCTGTAGGAATTATAACTTGCAAAATATCACCTTTTATGTCGTGAAATAACAGTTTAGATTTAATAAAGCTTTCGTAAAGAAATCATTTAATGACTTTAAGATACAAAATTTTTCCAACTTTTTCAATTTCTTCTTTAGAAAGAAGTCTAACCCATTCATCCATTTTAGTTCTTTGAATGTGAAAATGTCCTGAAGGAAGATAATCTCCGGTTTTAATTTTTTTAAAGTGTTTATTATGAGGATTTACAGTTGTAAACTCCATGACAAAAATTTTGCCATTATTAGTTGTAAGGTTTAAGAAACTGCCTTTAGTATGCAAGAATTCTTTGAAATCAGAGTAATCTTCTAATTTAAAACTAAGGTCATCTCTTTGAGTATTTAATACAGTATCTTTTCTGAAATCATTAATATATATTACTCCGTTATCAAATATTTTAACATAATCATTTTGATTTTTATATTCAATATTTGGTTTTTCATGTGTTATGACATATTCAAACATAGATTTGAAATAATCTTTGTTAAGCTTACTTTCTTGAGCAAAAGTTTTTGCAGAATTTAAAGAGAATATTATAAGAATTAACATTGCAAGTTTTAAGATAGGGCTTGCTTGAGGGAAAAAAGTGTAAGGAATAAGAGAATGTTTTTTGAAACCTTTAGTTAAAGAACGTATGCTAGAATATACTTTACTAGTAGCATCTTGACCAGATTGAAGTTTTCCAAGAATGGTTAATTGTTCTTTATAATATTTAGAAAATAATTCTGGTTTATTTTGCTGAAGACTAGATAATTGATGACGAAGATCATTATACATCTTAAAATAAACTTTGTAATTATCAATGAAAAAGTTGAATACTTTGTTAACTTGTGTGTTGAAAGTTCTACGTTTAATCCAAGAAGATTGTTTTAGATGAGCTTCCATAAATGCACTTGCACTAGGAAATGTTTCATGAGCACGATTTAAGGATTTTAATAAATCTTGTAATGAATGAAATTCTTCTTCAACAATTGTATACATCTGGGTCCAATCTTTGTTTTTGTAATTTTCTGCTTTTTTTTCAAGAATATCATCATAGTGTCTAGTAAGATGAATAAGATTTTCACATTCATGATGCAAGTCAACCATAGAAAAATAATAATTTTTGGGTTTTATAATTGTTTTGCTTTTAATGCAAATAGTTTATGAGTCAATTTTGCCAGAGCATAAGATTCTGCAGTGAAGTTTTCAACAGGTGCAAACTCAACAATATCAGATGCAATAACTTCTTTCTCATCAAAGATTAATTTTAAAATATTTATTACTTTGTCCCATAAAAATCCGCCTGGTTCTGGAGTTCCTGTATTTCTAATAAAAGAAGGATCAAAAACATCAACATCAATAGAAATGTAAACTTTTTTTTTGAGATTTAATAATTCTTTTTTGAAACTTTCAAGATTAAGATCATAAGACTTAATCATTTTGACATTCTCGGATTTATTAATTAGATTTGCTTCATCAATATCCATTGATCTTGCACCTAAAATTAGAACGTTATGATTTTGTGATGCATATTTGGAAGTGCAACGATGATTAAATTTAGAACCATTCCATGAATCAAAGAAATCAGGGTGAGCATCTAAAACAATTACGTCAAAATTAGATTTATTTTTTTGTAGTTCTTCTAAGCCCATAAGAGTTCCAATAGTTGTTGCATGATCTCCGCCAAGTGCAACAAAAAAATTGTTTGGAATTGAATCTTTAATTTTATTCATAGCTGATTCTGGATCTAAATCTTTTATTTTTAGAGGTTCTAGAGTTTTAATTCCATGTTCAAAAGGTTCACAATTAAATTGTTCATCAAAGTATTCTAAATGTTTTGAAGCATTAAGAATTTCGATAGGTCCATTAGCTGTTCCTTTACCAAAAGTTAAATCTTTTTCATAACAAATAGGCAAAACTGAGAACTTAGATTTGTCAGTTCTATATTCTTTTGGTAAATCCATAAAGTGAATCATTTGACTATCTCCGTTTCAATTTTATTAAGGTCGCAAAACTCTGATGAAAAATTATAAGCTCCTGCATTCAAAAATGTTATGGTATCGCCATCTTTAATTTTTTTAAGATAAACTCTGTAACGAAATAAATCCATTGAACAGGGAGTGATGCCTTTTATCACATAAGGAGTTCCTTCTTTTTTATCAAGTTCGTCTTCAACAATAAGTTTTACTGGAACAACAATTGCATCTAAATCAGAATTATAAACTGAAGCGTCAACAATAATATTATTATCATAAACTCTAATAACATTTGTTACAAGTTTGGCGCTAGGAGCTGCAATAAATCTACCAGGTTCAACAATTATTTTTATGTTTAAAGAGTTAAGCCATAATTTTATTTCATTGATTTTTTTAAGAACAGAATTTACAACATCAATGTTAGTATTTGCATAAACAGAAGGAAGACCTCCTCCAATATTTACGATGTCCATCATTTTTAAAATGTCTTCGCTAAACATTTCTGTAAGCTCATATTGATAATTCCATTCGCTCATATTTTGAGTTTTACGATGAAAATGAATTCCAATTTTGTCAATGTTAGGATTAGATTTTAGTTTAGGTATTTGTTCTTTGATAAAATCAGAAGGCATACCAAAAACAAAATATTTTTCAGTTCTAATACTATGCTCCTGAAGTTTAATTCTAAGAAGAAGTTTAATATTAATGTTGTTTGTTTTGATGTAGTTTAGCAAGACATCTAAATCTGGAATATTGTCAATAACAAAAAATTTTACACTTAGATTTGTTAGTTCATCTAAAAGATTATTAGTTAAACCTTGAGCTAAAAAAAGTGCTTTAGATTTATCTTTAAGATGTACTAATTCATTTTTATGATGAACGCTGAAAATTGCGTTTGTCTCTGATTCTAAGATTGGTGTGATTTTAGGATTAGTTTTAGAACTATACGAAACAATATCTGAAACCTTTTTTACAAGATTGAATTGTTCTAATGCTTTTGATTTTGAAAGTAAAAATTTTGCCATTTTATTTAGTTGTTTGTTTGGTTTCTTTTGTTTTGTCTTGTTTTTTTAAGAGGCCTTCTTCTTCTAATTGTTCTAACGCATACATCATAGCAAGAGGAAACATAATTGTAACGTCACCATTAACTGTTGCAACATCAGAGTCATCTTTTACTTTACCCCAAGACTTAGCTTCATCAGTTGTAGCGCCTGACATAGAACCTGAAGTTTTATGTGCAGTAGTCATGTAGACTGCATACTCTGCACCGCCATTAAGAAGAGTACAAAGAATTGCGTGATGTTTTGAAATACTTCCGCCAAGAGCAATAACTCCTTTTTTATCATCGTAAGTTGTAGTGAAAAGAATATTTCCAAAATCTTTTACAACGTCAATAATGAAGTCAGGATGTTTTTGTTGGAACAAATAAAGATGGAATCCAAAACCTCCATCTGTGATTGCAGGACAGAAAATTGGAACATCATTTTTTGCAGCTTGATAAAGAATTGAGTTTTCATCGTTAAGCATTAATCCAATTTCTCTAAGTAAATCTGAAACAGCCCAACGTTTTTGTTTTTTATAAAGAGTATTAAGCATAGGTCCAATTTGATCTTCAAAGTTCATATAAGATTCAGTCTTAACAAAAAGATTTCCAACTCTGTTAACGCCTTTCTCATGAAGTTCCACATCATCACTATCAAATTTACCAATGATAAATTTTTCACCAGTAGCTTTCATAATATCTTCTTCAATGCCGCCAACAGTTGTAACTAAAATATCTGCTATTTGTAAATCTATAAGCTGTGCGAAGAAACCTCTAAGACCTGAAGTCACCATATTTGAAGTGAACGTTAGAAAAATCTTAGCAGAATCTTTTTTCATTTTTACAATGACATCTGCGGCTTTTTTTAATTCTACACTTTGAAAACCAACTAGTCCCATATTATTAACTAGTTCTTTGACAGTTATACCTTTATTCCATTTTAAATCTTTAACATGACTCATTATTCTCACCTAGTAAACTATAGAATTTATGAAAAGTTAGACTATGAAAGTCTTAAGAATTAGCTTTAATCGCATTGAACATTGCGCTAGTATTTCTTTTCATTAAGCTATAGAAGGTATATTTTATTTTTAAATCTTTATACAAATTAGCTTGGATTATTAGTTTCCAATGAATTTAGAATATGTAGATTTAGCTTCTTTGAGAGTTTTAGCTTTAATCAAAGCTCTACCATCAGAAAAAATAGTTATGTTTTTGAAAATAATAAAATCCTGATTTCCTTTTACGCTGCCAAGTTTTGAAAGTTTTAATTTTAATTTTCTAAGACTAATTTCTTTATCTTTAATTTGAAACATATTTTTTCCACAAAGAGAAGACGCAGTAGTTCCTTTAACACCTTCAAGGTATTCAAATAAATTATTGCAAGTAGAACAATTATTTCTTTTTTTAGTTTTAATTTTTAGAAGAGAGTAATTACTAGTATCGAAACGAATCATGTCAGTTGAAACTTTTTGATTTGTTAAAATTTTAATTGCTAAATCTGTTTGAAGAGAAGCTGCAATAAATGATGTGGGTGCTAGAATCCCACTTGTAGAGCAAGTTTCGTTGCTTTTGGATTCTTTGAATATACAATTAAAGCAAGGACCTTTTGGTAAGATGGGCATAACAGTTGCAATAGTTTTGATTGCACCAGCATAAATCCAAGGAATAGAGTAATCTTTGCAGAAATCATTGATTAGATATCTAGTGTTTAAGTTATCAGTGCAATCAAGAATTAAATCTGCATCTTCTAAGAACTCAATGTTTTCAGGTGAGAGATCGATAGGATGGGATGAAATTGAAATATTAGAATTAATTTTTCTAAGTTCTCTTTGAGCAATAATTGCTTTAGGAAAACCAATATCTTTTTCAGAGTATAAAACTTGTCTTTGAAGATTATCAAGTTCAACAATATCTCTATCAATAAGAATTAAATCCGTTCCAGCTCTAGCTAGAATTTCAGAAGCAACAGAACCTAAAGCGCCCAGGCCAACAATTGCGATAGTACTTTGACAAAGTTTTTTCTGAGCTTCTTTTCCTATGATTAATTCTTGCCGAGAGTATCTCATAGTGTTTGGTTTATTCTTTTCTTTTTATTTCTTGTGTAAAAAAATTATTTAGAGAAAATATTAAAATCAAATTAAATAATAGACTGATATGTCAAATAATATGCATTATAATATTAATGTAAAATTAATGTATGTTTACAAAAGTTTAAGAAGTTTTTTTTTAATTGTAGCAATAAATATTTTATATTATCAAATATATAATTTGAGTTTTGTAGATATAATGTATCTTGGAATGATAATTGCTTTAGGTAATGTTATCTTGGAAGTTCCAAGCGGGGCATTTGCAGATTTATATGGTCGAAAATTATCTATGATATTAGGCGCTGTTGCAATGATTATTGGATATACATTTTTGACTTTTGGTAGTTCATTTATACCATTTGCAATTGCAATGGTTTTTATGGCATTTTCTCAAGCACTTATGTCTGGTGCGGATTCAGCAATAGTTTATGATTCCATGTTGGAAGAAGGAACTGTTAAAGACTATAAGAAAGTAGAAGGAAATTTTGCAGCATTAAAGATGTTTTTTATGGGGACAGGCGCTGTTGTCGGTGCATTTTTATTTTCTTATAATATCAAGTTACCTTATCAAGTATTAATTGTTATATCAATAATCGCATTTATTGTTACAATTTTTTTACGAGAACCTCCAAGACATAAAGTCTTGAGAACAGGTTGGGAACAATTAAGAGATTCAGTTAAATTTTCTGCGAATCATAGAGAGGTTGCATTCTTACTAATTTATTCAGGGATAATGATTGCACTAACATTAGTTGGGCATAGATTTCAACAACCATTTATGCAAGATATTGGTATCGATGTAAAATATTTTGGTTTAATACTGATGATTATAATGTGGATTGCAGCTTTATTTCTAAGAAAAGTTACAGTTATTGAAAAATATTTAGGAGAAAAAAGAACTTTGATTTTATTGCCTGTTCTTTTAGTAGTTGCTTGGATGGGTATGGCACAAGTAAATATCTTTGTAGGATTAATATTTTTATTAATATTTCAAGTAGCATCAGAAATGACTTTTCCTATAGTTAAAGATTATATAAATAGACATGTGAGCTCTGATATGAGGGCAACGGTTTTATCTTTGAAAGGATTATCTTTTAATGGATTATTTTTTTTGATTTCTTATTTTTATGGGTGGTTGGCGGATAAATATAGTTTTCATGCAGCATTAAATGGCATAAGTATAACTTTGTTAGTATCAATGGCAATACTACTAAGTTTATGGTTTACAAAGAAAAAATAGGATGAATAAAAATTATTTCTATATTGTTTATTGAATTATTTCTTTTTACAAACAAAGAATGCGTGAGCTCTTTCGAAAGGATCTAATTCTCTATAATCAACAACACCAATATGTCTTTCTAATTCGGCTCTGACTTGTTTGAATAAATCCTTAGGTTTTCTAGTTACGTCGATACTTCTAGCTTTAATTGCTAAAAGACCAAATCCGCCAGATTCTAAAAATTCATCACAGTTCTTTAAGAAAATTTCAACTTGATTTTTTTGAGAAATATCTTGGAAAACTAAATCTACTTTTCCAATATGATTGTAAGTTTCAGGGTGATTCGCATTTGCAATAAGAGGAATCATGTTTTTTCTTGATTCACAAAGATAAACTAAATCTCTTGCAACAACAGGTGCTATTTCTAGTGCATAAATACAACCTTTTGAAACCATGTCTGAAACAAATGAAGGAGTATAACCATGAGATGCTCCTAAGTATAATACTTTTGAATCTTCTTTAAAACCAATTTGAGAAATTCTTTTTGCAATAGCTGCGCCAAGTTTTGATCTATTTGGATCCCATTCTCTAAATGAATCTTTTCCTTTTCTAAAAATTTTTTCTTCAAAGAAAGAAACATCTTTTTCAGTTTTAGTATACATTCTACCTTTGTAATCTGAAAATACGTTTGGGAATTTGTTAATTGGATTCATAATTTTACCTCAGAGAAATTATGATCTAAAAACCTTTTTAAGATTTTAAGCTTCACTTTAGTTTTTCCTCTAATTCTTCTCTAATCTTATCAGCTATAAATTCTCCTTTAAAATAATCAGTTTTAACAAGAATTGCAATTTTATCAGCTAAAACTCTTGCAGCTCTACCTTTTCTTTGTGATCCTGAAACAAGTGAATGTTGTAATATAACTCCATGTTTTGGAGGACGAGCACCAGTTTTAAGATGTCTAAATAATGCTACTTCTGCACCTAAAAGTTGAACTTTTGATGCATGCATCATGGCTAAGTTTTTTAGAGACCCTGCTTCTCGGATTAATTTTGCTGTAAGAAGTGGTCCTAAAAGTGAATTTAAGTTTTTACAATAAACAAGAGTTACTTCATCAAGATAAGTCTTGAATTCTTCTTTTAAAGTATAAAGTTGTGAAATTTGAGCTGCAAAACTAATTAATGGAGCTAAATCTTTTTCATCAATATCTGCACCCATGGATTCAGATAAGCCAAATTCTTTTAGAAGTTCTCCTTTATTTGCTTCAATCACAGTTTTAACAAATGCTTCATGATCTTCGATTTTGTTATCAAGCTCTGGAAAGTAGATACAATACCAATCTCTAAGTCTATTTGTTAAAGAATTAATATTTCTAGTCACATCTTCAATACTGTTAATAGTGTGAATGATAAAATTATCTTCGCAAACAGACTCTCTGATAGCTGTTTTAGCATCAGATAAAGCTTTTTCTCTTAACTTAATAAAATCCATAATAAGTACGAAGAACAGATATATATATAAAGTTATTCAGAAAACAAGGTTATGAGATGTCAGAAAAAGTGAAAAAGCAAAAAATCAATGCAAAAGCACGATTTAAAATAAAAACTTTTGTAAAAGAATTAGAACATATTAGAGGTAGACATACAGAATTAATTAGTGTTTATATTCCAGCAGGATATGATCTAAATAAAATCACAAGTCATTTATCTCAAGAACAGGGAACCGCGATGAACATTAAGAGTAAAGGCACAAGAGATAATGTTCAAACAGGACTTGAAAAAATGTTGCAACATTTAAAATTATATCCAAAAACTCCTGAAAATGGACTAATATTATTCTCAGGAAATATAGCTGAAAGAGACGGTCAACAAGATTTCAAAGTTTGGAGTTTAGAACCGCCTGTTCCATTAAATCAACGTCTTTACAGATGTGACAAAGAGTTTGTAATTGAACCATTAAAAGAAATGATTGATGATGTGAACGTCTTTGGATTAGTTGTATTAGATAAACGAGAAGGAAATATTGCGCTTTTGAAAGGAAAAACTATTATTCCATTAAAACAAACACAATCTGCTGTTCCAGGAAAAACTAGAGCTGGAGGACAGTCAGCACCTCGTTTCGAAAGATTAAGAGATGGAGCTGCAAAAGAATTTATGAAGAAAATTGCATATTTAATGAAAGAAGAATTCTTAGAAAATCATGAATTGAAAGGAATTATTGTTGGTGGCCCAGGTCATACAAAGAATGAATTTGTTGATAATAATTATCTTACTGATCAACTACAACAAAAAATTATTGGAATAAAAGATTTATCTTATACAGGAGAATTTGGCTTGCAAGAATTACTTGATAAATCTGATGATATATTAGCAGAAGAAGAAGTAATGGAAGAAAAAAAAGCCATGCAAAAATTCTTTGGATTACTTGCAAAAAGTTCTGGTCTTGCTAATTATGGAAAAGACCATGTAATGGCTGATCTTAAAATTGGCGCAGTAGATTTATTATTATTATCTGAAAGTCTAAGTGATGAAGTTATAGAGAAATTTGAGAAAGAAGCAGAAGTAATTGGAACAGAAGTTATGATAGTCTCAACTGATACTCGAGAAGGCGTACAATTAAAAGATATGGGTCAAGTTGCTGCGATATTAAGGTATGAAGTTCGAAGAGAATGAATCTAGCACAAGAAGCATTTAAAGAATTATATCCTGATAAAACAACTAGTAGAATTATTTTAGTAAAATATTCTGGAAAATTTAGACCATATAATGCGAATGTTCGATATGGTATTGGAAAAATTGAATTCTCACTTGCAACAGAGTGGAAAGAAGTATCTGAAGAAATAGTTAAAGGACTAATACAATCATTATTAGTTAAAGTTTTCAAAGATAAACGTGTAACTTTGAATCAAGATTTATACAGTAAGTTTATTGATAATTTACCAAAGTTTTCTAATTCTGATACTGTTTTTGATCCTGAATTAAAAGTAGTGTTTGACCGAATGAATAAAGAATATTTTCATGATTATTTAGAAACTCCAAATTTACGTTTTGGAACAAGAAGTTTTTCAAAACTTGGAAGTTATGAATATCTAAGTAATACAATTACCATTAGTACAATACTCAAAGGAGCGGATGAACTTTTAGATTATGTGATGTATCATGAAATGCTCCACAAATCTTTAGGTTATATTAAGAAAGGCAATCGGAATCATCATCACACGCCAGAATTTAGACGACGAGAGAAAATGTTTTCAATTTCAAATATTGAAGAACAACTAACAAAATTTGTTAAGAAGAAGAGGCTGAGAGATGCTTTTAGGTTTTTTTAAATAAGCGCAAGATATATAAATAACCGATTTTTCTTATTCTTTTATAAAGCAATCATGTAGTGAGTATATAAAATATTCAAAAATATTTGAAAATTTGTGTATATTCAAAAAAAAATAAGAGGATTTTTTTAAAAATGTCAGAAATTAAACATAAAAGTGTAGGAACCTTAAAGAAAGGAGACACAATCATACTAGAAGGAATAGCTTCAATAGTTACAGATTTAAAAACATCAAGACCAGGAAAGCACGGTCACGCAAAAGTAAACTTAATGGCGGTTGGAATGCTTGATGGTAAAAAAAGAAATGCAGTCATGCCAGGTCATGATAACGTTGAAGTTCCAGTAATCGCGAAAAATAACGCACAAGTACTAAGTGTAACTGGAAATGCAGCAAATGTTATGGATTCAGAAAATTTTGAAACTTTTGACTTATCAATACCTGCAGAATTAAAAGAACAAGTAGTAGAAGGTTGTACTGTTGTTTATTGGATTATCTTAAGTGATAAGATCTTAAAACAAGTTAAGAGCGAATAAGCACCACGATTTCGATTGCGGGAAACGAGAATTTCCTGTTAGTCAAATGAAAAAATTAATATTCATAGAGGTTTAATAAAAATGGTTAAGTTTGAAGAAGCAGAAGCAAGATTATTCAAAAATATCTTTGTTTGTAAAAAGTGTAAACGAAAAATGAGAGCTCCAAGCTTGAAAGTTTCAGCAGGCAAAATAAATTGTAGAACTTGCAGTTCAAAAGCATTAAGAACAGTAAGGAAAAAGTAAATCTTTACTTAATATTTTTTTCTTTAAAAATTTATAATTAGTTTTATTTCTAATTTTATTCATTACATTTAAAGGATACCTTGTGCTTTAGCACAATGGTTTACCAGTTTCTCCGTAAGTTTTTTCTATACATTTTAATTATAAAATTGCGCGCGACGAATATTGGCGCACGCAATTACCAACTT
>Ga0307929_1000862_pt1 | contig 26790 bp, 40 predicted proteins | sample AceLakmetage1330_FD_203160 | JGI IMG/M metagenome (GOLD analysis project Ga0307929, IMG submission 203160) | Saline water microbial communities from Ace Lake, Antarctica - #1330 | ecosystem: Environmental > Aquatic > Non-marine Saline and Alkaline > Saline | place: Antarctica: Ace Lake...
ATGATGTTTGTCGTACCATCAATATCGAGATTTGTCACAACAACAACACCATAATCAGGGAATGCAGTCGCCGGAGCCATATTCGTTACTGCACTACCATCAACAGCACTCAATACGCCAGCCGCAGCTATATTAGCCGCGCCAATGTTAGTAACAGCCGACCCATCAACCGCCAGTAGCACCGTGGCCGCGGCCAACTGTGCCGCCGACATATTGGTAATCGCAGAACCGTCAACCGCAGGCAATACCTGGCCCGACGCAATCGTATTGGTTATCATGCTTGAGTTGAATGTCACCCCGTTGAGCGAAGCAGCACCAGTTACGGTCAATGCTGGCATTGTGGCCGCACCAGCCGCCGTGATCTTGGTGTAGACGTTTGTGGCGTTCATAATATACAATACATCGTCATCTGTATTGATCACAATGTCGCCTGGACGAATACCAACCCCTTTCATATCGGCGGCAGACGGAGCTTCCCCCGACCCAAGACCAACACGATACGCTCGCGCAGGCCGCCCGAAATGCTGGTTATAATCAACTGCCTGACAACTCCACGCCACAATCAACGCAATCCCAAGCAATCCTATCTTTTTTACTGTGCTTTTCATCGTCTTATCTCCTTAATTCTCTTTCTGGAAACCGGAACTTTATGTTCCGGCAACCAGATTGAGATTGATTGCGTTTATGTTAGAAGTTTTTTGCCTGGGGAAACGCATACATGACTCTCATGGTCGTCGCGGTATTATGCGTATAGGTACCAATGGTATCACGCACAATGACAGGGCCATCGCACAGGATCACGGGTTCCGCAAACGCTGGCAAAGCAGCCGCCAACAGAGCGTCAGTGGCCGTAGCAATGGCAGCGGTGGAAACCAGCGAGTTACCATCCATATCATAGATGGCTCGCGTAACCGTCGGCGTACCGGAAGTTCCGGGATGCCCCGTAATTTCCTTGATTACAACCATACCATGACTCATCGAAGGCGGAGCAATCATCAAGGACGTATGCGCGGAACCATTGGCATTATCATCTTTGATTAAGGCATCGGCCCAGACGTTCTTCAATTGCACCGTACCGGCAGCAGTTTCAAACTGCGCAGCCGTAGCGTTGCCGAAAACATCGGAATATAATGCGTTGTAGAGTTCGGCTTGGAAGTCGCCTTGCAGAACAGCCTGAGTTGATGTGGTATCAAGCCAGTTGTTAATTGACTGCACGACATCGCGCAGATTCAACGTAAGGTTACCAGTTATTACCACCTCTGTATTGGTAACAGAATCGGCCAAACTGACATCACTAACACCCAAGCTAAGTATGGGCGCAGCCGCCGTCTTGACCAGCACCAAACTGGCATACGCATACTTGCCGGTGTAACGCACACGGATACAAGGCGCAGCCAAAGCCGCAGATTTTAATTTCATTAACATTTCGTCATCTCCTGTTATGATTTTTACTCTTACTGTTTCTTGATTAACGCCAACATGATTGCTTCCTTGCTGGCATCTTCGCTTACTTCCACTTTCCGCTTGCTGCACAAGTCTTTCAATTCCTTGATTGACATGACTTCCAACTCGTCTATCGGTGGCAAGTCCTCGCGGTCATTGAAGTCCGGCACTTCCCTGAAGGAAATACCGTGCGACCCATGTGTTCGTAACCTCTCGATACGTTTCTTATTCGCAGGAATGTCGTCTATACGTAGAAAAAACTCCTCGAACGACTCTATTTCGCTGGGTACATAATTCGATTGACCATGAGACTTATCCATATACCCGGCTTTGAACGCAAGCACCAACGCTGCATCCTTGCTTCGGAACACGACCTGTTTCGGGGAGTTCTGGGAAACCGGAACTTCCGGCTTCTGTTCCATGACTTGTTCTCCGTTCCTTTCGGTCTGTTTCGTCATATCCGCTTCCTTCCCTTGTTAGTGCTACCGAGGGGAAGGCGAATCCTGTCCCCTCGGCTACACTTATTTACGATTAGTCATCCTTGATGCCGCGAGTGAACGGGCCACCCAGATTGTCCAACTTGAGCATCGTTTCCTCATTCTTGAGCACCAGTGTTCCGCCGGCTACCAGCGTGTTGACTTCTTCCTGTACCTGCGTCGGGAGCTTGGTGTTCATGATCCACTGTTCGCCGTAGCCGTCGCGTTCACGGTACTCGACAAACGACGGATGCACCAGACGGGCAGAACCCGGAGGCAGACCGTCGGGGTCGGGAACCAAATGAACCGTGCCGCCATCAACCGTGATCGCCGTGATGTTCACGCCTTCAAGGATCGAAGGATAAACAATAGGAACCACATTGCCGCGAGCCGTGCTGCGGATGCTCGCCATGACGTTCTTGCCGCAATACAGGAACCTGTCACCGGAGTCATTATCAAACGGAGGACTCAGGATTTCATTCCAGAGTTCCCACGTCATCTGCCCGATGTCGTCCAAATCCCATGCATGCGATTTAACCTGTTCGTCGAACCCGTTCATCTGATACAGGTTGCCGCCACCGGAATCATGGGCCGCGCCTGAAGCGACTACGATCAATGCACGCCGACCCTTCCACAAGTCCATGTTGATTTCCTCGCGGAAGTTATGCAGGGTATTTGCCATCTTCTCAGACATCTTGCCGAAGTTGCCGAGCATGACAGAATTTTCTTGCTGACGAGTAACATCCACCGCCTTGATGTAGAATGAGCAATAGTTATATGCATCAGTCGGCATCTTGGACAGCGTTTGTGGTGTACGTCCTTTTTCTGTCAGGGCATTACCCATCTTGTACAGACGGTCACCAATACGCATCGCGGCGGCAGTCGTCCCGCCAAATCCGCGACCATAACCAGTCGTTGCTGGCGTGGTAATGGTATTAGCGTTGGTAAGAGCCATAATACGGATGATTTCACCCGTGCGCCAGTTGATGAACTTGTCGCCAGGAACCGCATTATAGGCATTGGTTACGTCAATAGACGTAGCGCCGCTGGCCGCAGAAGCCTGAACGGTCAGGTAATTGAGGATACGTTCCTGCTCGCCCCACTGCACCTTATCCTGCGTGGCCGTGCGGCCATGAGGAACGGCGGTCAGAAACTTATAAAACATGGCACTATACGGGCGTTTGAACGGAATGTCAGGGTCAATATCTCGCACCCTGAAAATCCCGCCAGTATTGAGGGCGTCTTGTCCGGCAGTCGCATCATAGGTTAGATACGCACCGTGAATACTTGCTGTGTTTGACATAATGGTCTCCTACAGCCAAACTCATCCCTTTGGTTTCGTCCCGTCATAGAAACCTGCGGTAATCGTTCCTATAGCGGACACTTTCTTCGTCTTGGTATCCCCGTCTGAGGGACTCCCCGCCGGAGAAGTGGCTGGTAATTTATTTTTCAATGTTGTTTCTTCTTGCTCAAAGAGAGACTTGACCATATTCGCAATCGAATTCTTGGCAACATAGTCGCTCTTTTTCTTTTTTAGCGAGGCAAACACAGGGGCTTTGAAATCTAATGGAGCGTTCTTATTGAACGATCTAATAAATTCCGCCATTGCTTTGGCACCACCTGTAGCAACTGCCTTCTTTAACTCAAGGTTTTCGGGCTTGTCCAAGAGTTCGTCAAAACGCTTCCCGTCATCTTCCGAAAGCGATTCAATGAGTTCCTCGTCCGTTTTCTCTTCTTCAGGTGGCAGTTTCGCCTTTGCCTCTGCATCCTTTAATTGCTTGCGTAATTCGCCCAGTTCGGTTGTCTGCCGCATAAACGCGGAGTCGGTTTTCTGCCGACCACTCTTCTCTTTCTCCACGGCTGCTTCCGCTGTGGCGACCTTCTCACGAAGGCCAGTTGCCTCTTTAGCGGCTTCTGCCATAGCCTCTTCAGAACTGAATCCGAGCGTTTCCCATGTTTTCTCTGTTTGCGACGTTCCCGTGTCTTCCGTGCCTTTTCCCTTATCGGGGGCAGTGTTGGGGTCGTTTGCCATAATACTTTCCTTCATTTGGGGGTTAAATACACCTCTCCCATTTATTAAACAATACATACCATATCGGACGTTAAAAGTCAAGAACTAAATAAAATATACCAAATATAGTATCAATAAGCGTTCTTTTCCAACCGCGCCTTTTCATCATTTATTAGCTTTAACTCCTTGTGCAGGGTGAGTTTCTGCTGCTCCAAGTTGCCCAGAACCTCCGGCGCATGTTCCATATAGTTCACAATCTTTACAATTTCGCCTTTGAAATACTTATGTTTGGCATATTCTGTAACAAAATGTTCGGAAAACGGGTCAAGTTCTGTTAAGAGTTTCGCTTCATATTCATGGGATTTCCAGAGAAATGCAATAAAACGGTCAGCACCTGGAATCTCACCGATTTCCTTGGACTCCTTAACACTCTTGATTGCGCTATCAATATTTTTGACATCCGACTTTACTTGGGCTTCTAATCTCATGTTTTTCCCTTTCTATTATATTAAAATGAGGCAAGGCAAGAAAATAGTCCTGGCGATGTTGATGTAGTATTTGCTATCGCTCGTATCCTCATGCCTTACCTTCGTTTTTACGCTCCAAGTCCACCAAGAGCCGCACCTGCTCCGCCTATGGCCGGAATCTCTGAAGCTGGTGCAGGGCTTGTGCCACCTGCGGGTTTAGCTTGCTGTGCCTGCGCCAACGCCTGCATGGTCTTTAGATTCTCTTCAGGTTTCACGCCAGCCGTTAAGCGGTTGTAATCGCGGTCATTTCCAATCAGCCATGCCAGCGCTTCCTGCCTGTTGACGTTTTCGTTCTGCACCAACCGGTCGTACTTCGCCGTTTTCATGGAGAACTCAGCCATCTCGTTACGCATCTTGTCGGTGAAGCTAAGTTGGACGCTATAAACTCTCCTTATATCCGACCTCGTAATCTCAGAGAAGTTAAACTCATTCTTGTTCTTGCCACCCTTGTTTTCAGGGTTGTATTTTATCGCGGGAAGGTACTGCTTGTCTTTCGCGAGCATCTGTGATAGTACCAGCGTATTTTCCACTACGGAAGAATACCAACCTTGCTCCACGTGTCTTGCCGTCAACTTCTCGCGCCCTGACGTTGACTGCAACAGCGATTCCATTGCGCCTGACCCACCACGCACCAGCCCTGGCGTTCCTTGACCCTGCAACGACTTCGGTTGCCCGACGCTTGCCGTATCATGCTCTTCGAGCTTGTTCCCAGCCTCAAACACATACGCTGGTAACTGCGGCAACTGCGCCCATGAAATCACGTCGGCGGCTTTCGCTGAACCGCTGATATACGTGCGCCCGTAAGGTTGCATGTCGGTTTTCTGGTCTTCGCTCAACAGCGCGTCACGATTGACGATCTGGTGCGGATGCAATGACATGGAAATCATATCCATGATAGCGTTGAAGAAATCTTCAGACCCCATAATCATCCTGCGCCGTGGCCGGATAATACCGGGAGTAAACCACTGTGAGCCGTCAGGATCAAATGTCGCCGCTACCACTGGGTTACGTAATGTCTGGTATTTGGCCTTCGCAGTATAAATCTCAAACTGGTCGCAGGCATACCATACATGCTCATCCCTTGAGAAACACTGCAACACAGGGATGATAACAGGGGTGTCATAACCAGATTCATTCATCGCTTGCGCCGGTGAACGCTGCAAGCTGGCAATCTGAGTCGCAATCTGGCGCGGAGTGGCTAAGTAGCCGTTGAATATCTTTGACCTTGCACGGTCTATGATCTTTTCCACCGGCCCCTCAAACGGAGTGTCAGGATTGAGCTTCTTGTCAAACATCTTGCGGAACGGCTCCTCCTGGAACATCCTCAGCACGAACACGCAACTCACGTCATCAGGCGTTGCACCGTCAGGCGTTGGGATTACCGTACCAAACGGCAGACAGGTATAGCCGGGAACAAGCTCTGTTTTGCCAATACCCATGATGCGGTTCTTTACTTCTTTACCGCCAGCCAAGACAATCTGCTCTTCGGATATTGGCGGGGTAATAATACGCGGCTCAATTATGCCATACCCCTTGCCGAGCTTCACCGCTTCACGCAACGTCAGGTATCCGTTCCGCTCAATCTGCATGTGCGTCCGCATGTTGTAGAGAACAAGGTCTCTGATTTTACGGGCTGTTTCATACTCGATCTTGGCGTCAGTTGGTATTAAATCGAACGGGTTATCCGCGTCAAACAACCGGCTCATAAGCGGCGGCAACGCTTGGTCAACGAACAATCGCGCCTGCGCGAGCGTAACGTCCGATAGCGTAGGTCTGTCAGGATTCACGTCCTGATTGAACATTCGGACGTCCTCGTTTGCGAGGTCAAAATACGGGCGGGCCTCTTTCCACGCCAGCCGGAACAGCGCAAGAAATTTTTTCAGCTTCTTGTCTGAATCTTCCGAGGGCGTATAAGGAGCATAAGTGTTATTATTTTTGTCAGCCATGATTTTTACCTTTCATCACATTGTTTGCGTGGCGTATTTCTTGTCAAATCGTGCGCGGTTATCCAAGCCTTGACTGCTTCCGAGTATCTTGCGGGTTTCCTTGATAAAACGATTGCCGAAGATATTTGGGAACGTCATTGGGTCGGGGTCTTTGGTCAGCGAATATTTACTACTGCGGTTATTCCTTATCTGGTTTTTGGCGAAGATTCTAACATATTCGCTAATTCCGAACGACATCAAACAATCGGTGTGTCCTTTGTCGCTGTGATCCGGCCTACCCTCTTTGCCAACTATACATTCAGAGTATTCTTTTAATAACTCATAATGATAAATCTTCGGGTTTTCAGGTCTATCATAAATCCAAGTTCCCGCCAAATCAAAAACAAGTTTTCGGGTGTTCCCCTTTGTGTTGAACCCATCCATTTCTTTTAGGCGTCTGGTCTTATCATTCGTAACGACATGCTTGTAGACATATGGATACCCACTAATTGTAGCAACAAATACTGCCCCGTCTTCTCCCGTAGCTTCAGGAGCCATTAAACATAGATTATAGAACACGGCTCCGTAAATGCACATCCAAGCAAACTCTACATTACGCATTCTCGAATACAGCGTTGCTACCATAACTGGATCGACTTCTCCCTCGCGTGGCATGCGACGCACATACGCTACGCTTGCATCTTCTGCGGCATCTGGATTTTCATTCCCCTTGGCAACGTCTGCCGACAACCAGTAAGTATCAGTCTCTCTAAGCTCCTCGTAAATGTCCCACACATCTTCACCAGATTTTTCAGCAGGTTCAAGTAGCATCTTGAGCTTTATCGCATCTCGAATGGTGTCTGGTTTCTGCGTAGGCTGAATTTTAGCATAGGAGTGGCGAGGAATATAATTGCGTAAATTCTTTTGTGTTAGATCAAACGTATAAAACGGACGGCCAGCCATGTCCGAAAACTGGCCCCAAACGCGAGCCTTTAATTCATAAGGTTTGTATGTCTTTATCTTCAGGGCAACTTTTTTCCGGCTATGATACGGACTCCCATATTGAGAACACTGAAATATTTTGCAATATTTATTTTGCCCAGAAAGAATTGGGAGGTAAACATCGTGGTACATCCAAGAGAGTCCATTGATCGGGGAAAAGAAAGCGCGTAGATATACCGAATGTTCCAAAGCACTAATCCAAAACCTTCTGTCGGGCGGCTCCTCGTCGAGACAAATTAGCCAGGCTTTTTCTGCTTCTACCCTGCGGAAATCTTGTTCATATGTAATATAGCTCACGGTATTTCCGTTACCGAAAAAATATGTTTGCTTCAATTCTGAAAAACCATCAACCCCGCGTTTAGCATTAAGAAAATAAGGAGGAATAACCTTGGCAAACTTCCTCCTCCAAAATTTTTCTTTTGCTTCCTTGTAAGTCGCTATCCAAATCTGGCTTCCCAACGGCGGTATTTTTTCTTTCGGATAAATTCCGCATCCAACAATATTACCGCATGACCCATCTTCTTTCTGCCCAAACCGTGCGATATTTTCTTCATTAACAATTCTTGGAACACCAGTATCAACACCCTTTTCGTGCCGCAAGGAAACAGGGATTTGCCCTGACGCCATGATGACAACCTCTATCAACGCAGTAATTGATTTACCACACTGACTTCCTGCAATGCTCATGGCCGATCCAGGCGTCTCCTGCATATTCATTAACATACCGATTTGAAACTCGTTTCCCAACGGATCAATCTCCACTTCCGCACTTTTCGCAGCATCAAGCATCCATTGCGGAGGAGGTGGGCAATCGAACGGTTCAAAGCAGTTGAAGAAAGTCTGCTCATTACCCGCTAAGGCTTGTGAAAAGAAGGATTTTTGAGTAGTCATGTTATGTTTTGCGCCTTCACTCATTCCCCAGCGGCTCCCCAACGGCCTGTGCAATATCAGCGAATTTTTTTTGATCCTCAATCAGCGGAAACTTCGACTTAATCTCCCGCGCCAGATTCGACAGCCAAACTTTCAGGCTACCTTTACTGATAAACCCTTCCTTTGCCAGTTCAAAGTCCACCTTGGAGAGCGTGCTGATCGTCTTCGTCAGCCGACAGATGGCCATGACCTTTGACGCATCATCGCTTCCCGTTGGCTTTTCCCTGAAGTTCTTGAGCATTTCCAGCGTTGTCGCCCGAAGTAATTTGATCTCGCCATGCAAGTCACGCACCTGCCGTGCGCCGTCACCTTGAGCCTCTACCTTATCAAAATATTCGTCATCTTGGTGGTATAGCGATGGAACCGCATTCGGCGGTCGGCCCATCTTGGGCTTCGCGGGGGGCGCGGTGGTGGTGGTAACAACCGACTCAACCGGCTTTTCGGATGCAAATTCCTGATCTATTAAATCCTTTTCCGGTGCTTCGACTACGGGTGTTTTGTCCATATACTTGTTTCCTTGTTTGAAAATACTTGTACCATAACAAGGGCAAAAAGTCAAGAACGAAAATATAGGGCTTGACAAAACGAACATGGTGTGGTAGAGTACTTGCAGATGAATAAAAAACCAGAGACTATCTATGACTAACCCCTTCTTGAAGCCACGCGGCCATACGGCTCATATAACCGAAAGGTTACTTGGCGGTTTCCTCTGCCCACCTTGGGCGACTGGTTTTCCGCTCATCCGCCTACATGGTCGCGTGGTTCTCTTTGAAAGCGAGGCGCCGAATGACTACAGCATACCGTAAAATCATACTCTGGATTCTCAGGGTCGCAAAATTGCACCCCCATACTGCACGCAACATCTACTTTAAATTAACAGGGAGGATGATATGACAATACAAGAAATCCTCTCCCACTTCCAAGGCGTAAAACAAATTGCCGGTGGCTGGCAATGCCTATGCCCATCACATGAAGACCAAAACGCCTCTCTCTCAATTTCCGAAGGAAAGGATGGCAAAATCCTTCTGCATTGCCACGCAGGGTGTGCAAACGAAGCAATCATAGCCGCCGCTAACCTAAAAATGCAAGACCTGTTTCCCGACAAGGCGAAGCCAGTAATCGAGGATATGTACGACTATACCGACGCCGAAGGAACCTTTCTGTTCCAAGTTGTAAGATATGCACCCAAGAACTTCAAACAAAGGCGCAAAGACGAAAGCGGACAATGGAAGTGGAGCATGAAAGGCGTGGAGCGCGTTCTTTACAAGCTCCCAAACATTCTTGAGGCTAAATCCAACAACCGCATGGTTTTTGTGGTTGAAGGGGAAAAGGACGTCGGCGCAATAAACAAACTCGAACTTCACGCCACCTGCAACCCAGGCGGATCAAGTGTTTGGTTGCCACAATTTGCAGAAACCCTTACTGGTGCGCGAGTTGTCATTATAGCCGACAAAGACAAGCCGGGGCGCGACCACGCACTCATTATAGCGCATTCGCTATTCGGCAAAGCAAAAGCCCTCTACGTCATTGAAATGCCCAATCGTGACGGTCGCAAGGTCAAGGACATCCATGATTGGATAACCGCAGGAGGCACCAAGGAAGAATTGGGGCAAATAATTATCAAGACCCCAAACTGGACTCCGCCGATCAATGCGTCTGAAGCAGAAAAGAAAATGCCCAAGACCGGCGAGCACCTCAATTACGACCTTGAATTTGTTGAAAACGACAAGGGCAAAATTAAACCAATATCCATACCCATCCCATTCAATGAAGTCATGGACAGGATTATGGAAAAGGTTCAAGACCGACTCGCCCGCGTGGACAATCTGATGTTTGCAAAACCAGATACGCTTGGAGGAGAAATCCACTATGTTGAAAATCCAGCCGCACTTTTTGGACGGCTTGGTGTCTACAATAAAACAACTATTGACTGGACTGGTACAGCCAAAGCTATGAAAAAAGAGGAAGCCTTTGCCGAGATAACAAGAAGATTAACTCTTTACCGTGGCATCGAAACCGCACCCCACCATCCAGTTATGCCCGGACTTTACTATAATTATCCCGAATTGCCAGAACCAGATGACGAAGCGCTTTCCAATCTAATAAGCCGGTTTTGCCCAGAAACCGACGAAGATAAAGCCTATATTCTATCTATGTTTCTTACCGCTCTGTGGGGCGGGGGAGAACGTCCAGCCTTTGTTATTTCATCAAAAGATGGTCGTGGCTCCGGCAAGTCAACCGTGGGCGAAATGCTGGCCGAAGTTTTGGGTCAACAGCCCACAAAGGGGAGCACCAAAAACTCCATAGAAGACTTGAAAACAAGGCTCCTATCACCTGCCGGGTTAACCAGCCGTATAGTGATCTTCGACAATGAAACAGGGCGTGTATCAAGTGGGGAGTTAGCTGCCGAAATGACAAGCCCTACCATATCTGGCCGCCGTCTGTATGTGGGCGAAGGACGCCGCCCAAACAACCTCCTTTGGATTATCACCCTTAACACCCCGTCGCTCGACTCCGACCTTGCCAGCCGGTGCATTGTAATCTCCGTCAAAAAGCCGGAGTACAGTTCAGACTGGCGAACTGGGATACTGCAATTTATTGAAGCCCATCGTTGGGGTATAATATCAGCCCTAATGAACATGCTCAAGCAAGATACTCCGCATCTCGCTTCTTGCCGTTGGTCAGCTTGGGAGAACGAAGTCCTATCCAAAGTCCACTCGCATTACGCTGACCTGCCCAAACTTCAATCATTATTCATGGATCGCCAGCGTTCCTTCGATGACGAGGCTGACGAAACCCAACTCATCCGCGATGGCTTTATTGATGCCATGAAATCATCCGACTCCGACCCAGATATGTCGCCATGCTTCTTCAAAAACTCCTATGCGTCCGACATCTATAACTCCGTCACCGGGGCGCGTGTCCGCAAAAATACTGCCCTCCGCGACATCAAAAACCTCATCCGCATGGGTGTAATCAAGGAACTCGAAGAAGCCCAACATGGCATTTATGGACGCGGATTCATTTGGACATCCGAAACAGCTCCCGAAGACGCCATAATCCAACTCGTTGTTCGGCCCGATCCGCCATCTTATCCATAATCCTGCCAGTTGCACCTGTAACACCTGTAACAATTTTTGCATCTAACCTCTTTGAGTTCTTTTTTATCTCCTCTTTTCACTCATTCTGTATATTTTTCCTTTTCGTATTAGGGGAAGGGGTAACAATGGTTAGATGTGTTACAACCGTTACAGCCGTAACTCACCAAACCCTTGATTTCATTGACTTTCTCGTTTTTGGAGAGGATTTCCGGCCTCTTTTTGACCTCTAAAATTTTTCCTTTTTCTAAAATTCAAAAAATTTTTTTACTAAAATTTTATCCATTTGGGAAAATATTTTCAGCCCTTGGTATCCTTCACTTACGTCACCCGTCACCCCGTGGGTCGCCAACCCTTCCCTCGTTCTTTCCCTCTGGGCGGGAGTGGGGATAAAACCAAATAAGCATCTGAACCGGCAACAGCGGCGGGGAACCCTCCCCCCGTGTCTGAGCGTGCCGTGAGACTGGCTGTGAGTCGCCACAGAGCGGCGGATTAGGCCGAAGCGGCACTATAGCGGCAGAAGCAAGTCAGGCCGAGGACGGCCACCAGGCGGTTGATTTTTGGCTGGCGTGTATGGAGTATGCCCGCGCCAGGATGCCCTGTCGCGTAAGAGGCTGTGAAATGTGGGGTCATGTCGTATATTGGGCGCGATGCCGTAGGATGCCCGAGGATTGACGCGGATTTGACGGCCTGGGCCAGTATCACGGCTGTACCCTACTACCAGCAAGGGCCAATATTTGGACGCGCTACAGGGCATTGCAGGGCATGTCTCGGCTCACGTCGCACATTATTACATATGTCTACTAATATCTGGGCGTGGAGCGTGGCAGATGTCCAAAAAACAACGCGCTTTAGCGAAAACACGGCAAATTTGGAATGAAAAGAGCGCGAGAGGACAGGACAATACCCATAAATATCCATAAGAGGTGTTTATGGGTATTTATGGATATATAGTAGACAAAACACCAAATAATTATGCGACGTTATGATAATGGCACATGTTTTGACGGCAAACTGGCACACTTTAAGCCGTTTAAATAGGGTATGGCACAACATTACGCCCCACTGTCACACAATGCGAGCCATTATGGCACTACTTTTTGGAGTTATGGAGTTTTTAGGTGTGACAAACGGCCAAAACATGAGACACGAAAATAATTGAAATAAAGATTATCAATGCCCGCTTGATTGGAATTGATAATGCGTAGGACCTGGCACGCTTGATGCTATGTATAGGAGTACATGAACCGAGAACCACAAACGAACAAGGGGGATGCGATGACAAACGGACAGAAAGTAAAAAGGATAGCGAAGAAACTTATCAAGGACGAGCCGATATTGGCTGAATGGTTTGCCGAAATGATTTTGCGGACAGTTTGCAACCGGCCAAACGGACACGTTTTGATTGACGGGCGCCCGGCGTCGAATTGGTACAAATAACCGCACCCAGGAGGGCCGACACAATGCGAACAGAAGCCGACAAGACAGCATGGAAGCAGAAGATGGCGGGAATCTCAAAGCAGGTTAAGGCCATGGCCCCGGCAGACCGTGAAGCCTTGGCGCAGAAGCTCGGCACACGCACGCCAGAAGGCCACACGCTGAGCGCCTGGAATACTTGCTTCCTATGGCTCCAGGCCGGGAAAGCGCTGGCCATAGTGGCAGGCTTCAAACAGTGGCAGAAAGCCGGGCGCATAGTGAAGAAGGGCGAGCACGCCGCCGGGGACATACTTGTCCCTATGTTCGGCAATGCCACGGCAGACAAGACCAGCGAAGACGCCAAGGATGATACAAGCGCAGAGAGCAGGCCGGAGATGCGGTTCAGGCTTGTGCCGGTGTTTGACGTTGAACAGACGGAAGACTTGAACCAGGCGACAGCATGACAACCACCCGCACGGAGGGCAGACGATGAAAGCAGAAACAAAATACACATCAGGAGCGGCAAGGGCCGCAAAACGATGGGTGAAATTATGGACAGGCGGCAAGGAAAACATCGGGTTTGAGAGCAACCTTGCGAAAATAATTGACGAAGAAACGCACACCGAAGAATTGCTACACTCCTTGCGCTTTTTGACCGACGCCGCAGAATCAGAACCGGCAATGGCAATATATAGGGCACATATCGCAAAGGCTAGAGCCATAATTGCAATGGTAACGGTATAACGTATCACACTAACCGCGCGCAGGCGCAAGGAGGGAAGCGAACCATGAAAGAAACACTCACAACAAGCCAGATCGCGGACAGATTGCTTGCCGACGATAACGCCGGATGGAGTTATGCCGGAGCGCGTGCCCTGGCCGAAGAGCTGGAACAGTACGAAGAAGGCGCCGGCGAAGAGCTGGAGCTGGATGTTGTCGCTATTCGGTGCGATTATTCAGAATATGCCAGCCTGAAGGAATGGGCGGAAGATTATTTTGGAAAAAAGGACGCGAAAGAAAAGTTTGAAATTAAAAAGGATGAAGACTGGGAAGAAGTGGAATCTGAAATCGCAGAATACATTACCGACAACGGCCAGCTAATCACGTTTGACGGCGGGATCATTGTAAGCGCGTTTTAATTATAACGCTCCATCCGGGCCGCGCATGGTACACGCGGACAATTTAGAGGATCGAACCGACAGGCGTAAACAATAGCATGAGGGAGGGCAGAGCCATGAGTACAAAGTATCATATTGGAGCAGGCGGGACAGAGAACAATGCGAAATTATGGTGGCGTTTTGTTTGCGATGAAAATAATAAAATTGTGGCGCAAGCACGCGGCACAACAGAGGAAGAAGCCTATTTTGAAGCCTCGTTTATTTGTAAGGCTTGCAATAGTCATGCTTCATTGGCCGAACTTGTGCGGCAATCATTAGATCGTTTTACAGATAATGACATGCAACCGCCTAACCACGCGCTTGAAGTTTGGGTTGCTAATGCAATAACTACTCTTGATTTTGATAAAGATACAAAAGCAGACAAGTTAAATAAATTGTCTCTTTCGCAGCAAATGCGAAAAGATGGATGGGGATTACAAGAGGAAGCACAATAAGCCATCACAACCCCGGCCCGCGCCGGAACAGGTGAGCCTCCAACAGCCCGCCGACCAACGGGCAAACGGAAAGCAACAGAGAGACAAAAGGAGAATGGAACCATGAATAAACATGACTTGCGAGGGGGAGACATGAAAACAAAAGACGAAATTGAAAAGAAACTGCAAGAAGTCGAAGCTGACGAACGGCTTGGGTATCCCGCCGCAACAGTGTTTGCAAACGCTCCGCTTGCGCTTATACAAATGGAATTGGAGGCAAAACGGGCGACGTTAAAGTGGGTATTAGAATAAACAACAGGAGGAAGTATGAAACAAGGAAAAGAAAATCATGGTTGGCAGACAAATCCGGATATTCTGCAATCTTCGACAATCCAGGTATGGACAGACGGAGGCAGTATGTTGACCGCACAATGCCCGCTAAAGGAAGCGCGGCAAAAGGTAGTTGATAAAAAGGTGTTTATTATTTCATCTCAAGCAATAGGTTATTATGAAAAATAAAGAAAGAATAAAAGAGTTAGAAAAAATATTTTCCCACTATCATGTACAAAAACATGACGGGACAGACATTTGCTTAAAATGCGGATTAGATTTACGCGACAATATACATAAAACAATAACGAAACCCAGAAAAATAAAATATATTAAACCTACGGAATTAGAAAAAAAACACGGTTACTGGTAAATCTCCAGAAGGAAGTTAAAATTATGAGCAAAGCAAAAATGGGAACTATAGTTCAGTACTGCGGACATGACGGATTTTTTGTGGCTGATATATTCAAGGTTGGCAACGTCAATGTTGTCAAAGCCAACGGGCCGGTAACGCCCGGCAACATAAAACGACCAGCACAAAACGCCACGCATCACTTGGTTGATTTTCCAAGTGCTGGGTTTTGGCGTCCCGATATTGGCGTATTTGTCGTTCCAAAAGCGCAAGTCAAAGAATTAAAACAATAACAGGAGGCCAACGCCATGAAAGAAATAGACTACGTTAAAGCATGTACAGGCAATATCGCCGGCAAAGCAAACGACGAAAAAGGGCGGAGATTTTTAGACACCATGCCAACGACACCAACGCCGGGAGTAGTAAGGGCCGCGCAGACACTATGGTTCAAGAATGTTAGCCTTAGCGTGCAAGATATCGCTCGTGTTATTGACAAGGAAACGCATGTTCCAGAACTGCTGGCGGCATTACGGGGACTGGTTGCGGAAGTAAAACTGCACAAGCTGAACGTCAAGCGGGATTTTAGCCTTATAAACGCACACGCATACGCAACAAAGATAATCCACGCCGCAACCGGCCTGGAGTAAAGGACAACATGACAACATTAACACTACTGGCAATCGTAATCATGCTGGAAGCTGGCGGCGAACCACGCTCCGGCAAGCTGGCAGTGGCATCCGTGATATGGAACCGAGCCGAAGGGAAGGCGGCGAGGGTGGAAGCTGTATTGACGAAACGCCGTCAATTCTCCTGCCTAAACAAAGGGCTGGCACACGCGGCGGCATCGGTTGACCGCATGATAATGGGGCAAGGTGGCACAGAAGTATGGCGGGATTGCCTGCTGATCGCCGGGGAGATAATGGACGGCACGTTTCAGCCAACGGTGGAAGCCAACCACTATTTTAACCCTTCCAAAGCCTCCCCATCCTGGGGGGAGAAGCTGAGGGGGAAAGTGACAATTGGCAATCATTTATTTGGGAGCCTATAATGAAATACATACGCCACAAGTTAGATGGATTCTATATATTCCCGAATCGCGTCAGCCACATAGACATGATGCTGGTTTCCTGTGGGCCAGTATCACGCACCGATATTATCAGCGCGGGTTTTATTGTGGATGGCAAATGTTTGGGAAGATCAGTCTCGCTGGATATAAGATCACTACCCAACGACACCGCCGATCTGCGCGAGCAAATGGGAATGGAGGCGTTATGACTATTAGCAATCATACGTTTAGAGAATTAACATGACAACATCAAACATATTGATAAAAAGATACTTGGCATCATTTTGCCTTTACTGTATATTCTTTAATAAAAGGAGGAGTTATGACAATATATGGTAAAACTCAAAAATTAGATACGACGGGGCGTAGAAGCAGAAAATATGATTATAAAAAATGTTTAGAGTGCGGAAAACTTTTTAATCCACGAAATGAAACGAATGTTTATTGCTCTCGAAAATGTGCCGGGCCACATCATGGAGCACAGATAACAAAAGATTTGAGCGGAAAAAGATTTGGTCGTTTATTGGTCTTAAACCTTACGGATAAAAGACAGAGCGGGAGCACAATATGGCGTTGTCGGTGCGATTGTGGTAAGGAAAAACATGTGGCATCAAAACATTTAATACCTAAGGAAACATTGTCCTGCGGATGCTTGCAAAAGGAAATAGCAGCAGAATATCAAAAAAATAAATTTCATCCCTGTGGGCCTAAATCATCTGGATGGAATCCAAATAGAACTATAGAAGAAAGAATACATGAATACAAATCAAGACGAGATTATCAGTATAAATGTTTTGTCAAAAAAGTAAAAAAAAGAGATAAATATACTTGTCAAATTTGTAATGCAAAAAATACAAAATTAAATGTTCACCATATTTTATTATTGAAAAAAAATAAAAATCTTAGAATAGACGTAAGTAACGGAATCACTCTTTGCGTAAATTGCCATAAAAAACAACATGCAAAACGAAATTAAAATTTTACCCGAACTCGCAACCGGCAATATCCTTGTGAGCACGCGGGGAAAAACGTATATCGTGCATCGTGTCCGCAAGCCAAAGCGCAACACGGGATTCGTGGAGCCGCTCTATCGGCTTGAGAATGGAATCATCGGGAACCAGGAATGGACGCTGGATGAAATGGAGAAGGCTGGATTAACATTAAAGGGGGAAACATGAACTACGAACCGTTGAAAGATACACTTCAGGTGGGAGACAAGATCGCCTGTAGCAAGCATTACATCGAGGCCGAAGTGCTTGAGGTGTTTAAGGTGGACGGCGACCGTGTATATTTAATGCGAGAGAACGGGGTCTGTTTCCCTGGTGAGTTTTTCATGCGGACGTTACAAGATTATGATTACAAGCTAATCGTTGAATAGCAACGGGTTGCATGATACCGTAAAAATAAGTTGAAAATAGTGCTTGACGAAGGGGTTACTTATTTGATACATTGCCTATATCAAAGAAAGGAATCTGATTATGAGAGAAAAAGAACATCAATTACTACACATACGGCTTCCAAAAATCTGGATCAAGATGATGGACGAGGATGCCGCACGGCAGTTTATCACCCGCACGCAATGGATTAAAAACGCACTGAAGGCCCATTGTCTGCGAACACCCAAAGGGCAATAACATGATCGAACAATCATCCATCATAGAAGCCGAAACAACAAAAGACTTGGCCGTGTCTATCATCGAACAGGCCGTGGAAGATTACAAGCGGCTGTGCGAGTTGAAAATTATAGTTAACGGCAGGCTGGCGAAGAAATGGCCACGGCTGAATGGGTCGAAAATCAGGTATGGCGCAGATTATTCGTATCCCGTTCAGGTGAATCAACTACTCTACTTTTTCCTTGGCGGCAGATTTGAAACGGTGCTGGAAATTGGAAGCATTGAACTTGACGCAAAGAAGATATTACGGAAACTGGGGATACTAAGACCCGGTGAGACAGAGATCAGTTGGCATGGTTGCACGAAAATGAACTAACACAAGGATAACATGAACACCTTCGCCATTGACAACATGGCTGAATGATTAAGGAGGAATTGAAATGGAAGAAAAAATAATATCTCTACTAAAAACGCGCATGGTTACTGTATTATGTGTAGCATCCGAAACGTGTTATGAACAAAATGGCATATTTCTGATTGACGGAAATGGGGATCGTTTTGAATGTTTTACGGCGAGAAACTTTGAAAATTATTTTTCCGAGATTTGGAAATTATATTTTCCGTTCGATTCCAATGATTTAACGGGTCTTTTTGTCTATCGGGCTTTCAAGGTTATTTTAACATTAACAGATAGCGGAGTCATATCCAAAAAAATGTCTTTGGTAGCTCTTCTAAAAATAATGAATGACATTGGACATTGCTTGCAAAGAAGTTGAAGGTAATTTATGAGTGTATGCAAAACCATTAACAACACGGCCCTGTATCTGTACTTCAAGGAACGAGAAAAACCTTGGATAAAATGGAGTTATAAAATTGACGAGATGTTTGAACGGCGCAAGGCAGATACTTTGGAGCGTCTTAATGCCTACCTCGACGGCCTGGAAACCAGCAAGCGCGACGCGACTGCCTATACTACTACGACTTTTTATGAAATGCCGGGGACAGTAAGGCGCGACGCCAACGGGCGGTTCGCAAGGAAACAACAACCAACCAAGGAGGCCGCAAGATGAGCTGGAAATCGAAATCAACTAAAGACATTGAACAACGATTATACATGATCGAAAAGACAACCGGAAAAGAAAATGGCTACATTCATTCTTGGCGCAAAGGCAATTTTTGCACTCGTTTAGATACGATTGAAAGCAAACTTGAAAATATTAACGAAATTTTCATGCGTTTGCAAAGTATCGAAGAGTATGTCAGTGTTTCCTACCAACGTTTTGACGATCTAGTTAAATACTTAAACATAGAGCGCGTAACCACGCCATCGCAAACGGTCTACCGCAAGAAGGGCAAGAAAACCAAATGAAGGGAAACACCATAGCCTCACGAGCAAGACGCCGCCTGGAACTCAAGGCGGAAAAGGTAGAACGAACCAGCCCTCCGATAACAGGATGGGTGGAGCCGACTGATGCCAATATGAACTGGCTGGAGGGACAAATAGCCTATAGCAAATTGCCAGACCACGCTCTGTGCAGGGTCATTGAGCAACGCAAGGACGGTAAAAAGACAGGGTTAATCGCGCTGGCGAGGGTAACGTAATATGATTGATTCAATACCATTAAACAAGGCCAAGTGCCGTAAATGCAAGGAGGTATTCTATATTGTAGAACTGGTTGGCGGTATCTGCGAGGATTGTCGGTGGGAAATTAAACGCAAAGACAGATATGAGGAACGGCAGGAAAACAACGAACAACGGCGGGGAAAATGATTTGTGGGAACGAAAAAGCAAGAGCGGCAAGTAAAAAACATTACTTGTTACACCGTCAAAAAGTTATTGAGAGTAGCAAGATACGGTATAGATTGCATCCAAGAAGCAAAAAAGTAAATAGGGAAAAATCTGCTGAATGGCGCAAGAAAAATCCAGAACGGGCCAAGTTCTTTTGCAACGATTATAACGCAAACAATCGTGAAAAGCGAAGATTGTATAGCATTGCATACCGTGCTAAAAACATTGCGAAAGTAAGAGAAGGATACCGATTGTATTATTTGAACAACAAGACAAAACGTATTGCTTGTGTTCTTGAATACGCAAAAACACATCCCGAGATAGCTAAAAGAAAAAGGGCAAGTAGGACTCATGCGCCTGGTTATGGATATACCAACAAGAATCATATCGAATCACGATGGAATATGTGGGGAAATAAATGTTGGATGTGTGGGGCCGAAGCCACGGAAACAGATCACGTTAAACCGATTAAAAAAGGAGGATCGCATTGGCCAGCAAACTTAAGACCATCTTGCACCAAGTGCAATGCGTCTAAAAGCGCAAAATGGATTGGGATACGAACAGTTACGGAACCACAAAAACACGAGGTATAAAAATGAAGATTAGTAGCGGAAAAATTCAAGGCGCACAAAGAATAATTTTATACGGGCCAGAAGGTATTGGTAAGTCAACTCTTGCCAATCAGTTTCCATCGCCAGTATTCATTGATACCGAGGGTGGAACAAACTGGATGAATGTTGACCGTCTTATTTGTGCCTCATGGCGTGATGTGTTAGATTCTATCAAATTTCTAAAGACAGAAAAGCATACATTCAAGACAGTAGTATTCGACACGGCTGATTGGGCTGAACGTCTTTGCACACAATATATATGTTCCTCCGCAAATAAACTTGGACTATCAAGTTTTGACCACGGCAAGGGATACCTTCTCCTTGACGAAGAATTTGGGAGAATGCTTGCATCCTTGAACAATCTGATTGGCTCTGGAATGCACATTATATTTGTTGCCCACGCCGCAGTAAAATCCATGACATTACCTGATGAAAGTGGAAGCTTCGATCATTGGGAACTGAAGTGCAGCAAAAGAATATCGCCGTTATTGAAGGAATGGGCTGAAGCGGTGTTGTTTGTCAACTATAAAATCACGGTTACAGAAAATGAAGTTGGCAAAACAAAAGCCATCGGTGGCCGCAAGCGTATCATTCACACGCAACACACGGCGGCTTACGATGCCAAGAACAGGTCGGACTTGCCCGATCAGATTCCGTTTGAGTTGCCGTTTGACTTCAAGTTGATTGAGAAGATTCTCGGAGATACGACAGTTGCCAATGCAGATGTTGACGCGACTCCACCAGAATCACTTTATGGCAAGCTCACCGCCGCCCTCGTAGGTGTTACGGGCGACGCAAACGACTGGCTCATTGACAAGTCATGGGTGAAGCCCGGTCAAACCTTCCGTGACCTGCCGGAGGTCAAGATGAAGGAGATACTTGACCGCTTGCAGAACTTCAAGGTAGTCATTAAGAAGCACAAGAAGGAGAAGGCCAATGTCAAATGAAAATGAACAACGCCCGAAGCACCATCCGACCATGCCGCCATCGGCTATGAATGCGTTGGTCAAATGCCCGTTCTATAAGAGCAATCCGGCTGGAAGTGATGCCGCCAAAAAAGGAACCGACCAACACGCATACGCGGAAGCCCTTTTACGCAACGACGACAATGAGGCTAATCGGTGTGGGGCAATTCTTGACGCCGATGGCAGGGCTAATGCTGAATGGTATGCGGAACACGTAAGGGCTAATGCCGGTGACGACCTTGAAGTGGAGGTTGCCGCCGAATTGCAGGATAAGAACTACGGCACAATCACCTACGGCACGATTGACGCCGCCAGCAGAGATGAAATATGGGATTACAAGAGTGGCGAGGAACGTGGCTACAATTACCAGATGGCTACCTACGCGCTCATGCGGATGCGCCAGAAGGGATTGAAAGAAGTCACCGCGCATATCTGTTACGGCAAGACGAAGAAGATCGTAAGTGAAACATACACGGAAGAATCGGCGTGGGATATGGTTGAAACTGTGTTGGCTATCATCAACAATCCCGAACGCCAAGAAATGCCTAACGAATACTGTGCCTGGTGCGAGAAATCCGTATCATGCCCTGCACTTACACGCCACGTTACGGTAGTTGCCGCCAAGTACGCGCCGGAGGATTCCGACAAGATACAGATGTGGAATCCAAGTGATATGACCGACCCCACACAAGTATCTCGCGCCCTGTATATAGCCAGAATAGTCGGGCCGTGGGCTTCCAACGTGGAGAAACGTGCCAAGGAACTGATCGAGAAGGGCGACAATGTTCCCGGCTGGTCGGTCATGGAGAAGCGAGGCGCACGGCAGGTTAAGGACATACTGACGGCGTTCCAGCTTTGCGGGTTGCCGGAACAAGTGTTCTTATCGGCGTGTACTGTTGGCATTGGAAAGTTGGAGGAGGCATTTGCAACAACGAAAGGAATGAAGAAGGCCGTCGCAAAACGTGAGTTGAACGAATTGCTGGCGGGTGTTATGGAAAACAAGGCGGGATATAAACAGTTAGTTAAAAACAAGGAGTAACGAAAATGGGAATCAAGCACACGTATTCGGGAGAAGACCAGAAATTCGATGTTCTGGATGCTGGCACGTATCCGGCAACCATCATCGAAGCCATTGAGAAGGTATCAAAAAATGGCAACGACATGATTGAGATTGTCTTTGAAACTGAAGGCGGCCATCGTATTTACGATTACCTCGTCTTCACGGAAAAGACGGCATTCAAAGTGGATGCTTTCATATCCGCCATCGGCAAGGCTCCAGAAAAGGGCCAGGAAGTCGAGCTTGTGGCCGACGAACTGGTGGGCGTCGAGTTGAGCATTGAAGTCGAAATCGAACCGGCTAACGGGCCGTATGACGCGAAGAATAAGGTTGCGCGTTACGCGGTGGCTGGCAAGGCGGCTCCATCGGTGAGAAAAGATGGGAAGAAAGAAAACGACCCGTTCTAACCAAGGAGGTGATACAAATGGCACGAGGAAGCACAGGTAGAGGTAGTCGCGGAGCGTGTGGTGGTCAGCGAAGGCGCGACGGTTCGGGCGGCGGCAAAGGCAACCGTGGAACCAAGCGGCAACCCAAAGGGAAGCGTTAGGATGAAGTTTCGCTACACAGAGAAGGACAAACCCCGCGTGCCAGCCACGGGCGCGGGTGCGGTGCTCGGCAAGGCCGATGATAAGCTCTGCATCACCGTGGACACGCGGGAGCAAACTCCATTGACGTTCAACAGCGATTACGTGTCGGCCAATAGTGGAACTGTGCCGGTGTTTGATTACGCCCTGGCCAACGATGAGGGCGGCTGGGCCGTGGAGCGTAAGTCACTGGCAGACTTCATTCAGTCCGTGGTGCTGTCGAAGTCGTGGAAGCGGGAGCTTGCGAAGATCGCCAAGGCTCAAGAGCGATTACTGCCCGTGGTGTATGTGTTGGAGTGTTCGTTTGACGACATCCAGTCTTACGATTACGCTTTGTTCCATTCAGGCCGCGTTCAAAGCCAGTTTGTTCATCGGCGCGTAGCCGAGATGATTTACGTCCATAATGTCCATGTGGTATTCGCCGGGAGCCGCGAGGGTGCGGCGTATGCAATTTGTTTGTTGTTGAAGCGGAGGAAAGAAAGCCTAAAATGTTCAAATGCAAATGGAGCTAAATGAAACCCTATTACCAAGACGACTATTGCACGATCTACCACGGCGATTGCCGGGAAATCCTGCCGTCGTTGCCCAAGGTGGATTTGGTGCTGACTGACCCGCCGTATGAAAAAGAGGCTCATACTCCGATGAGAAGAACCAGGCAACAAATAGAACGTGGCATTGATAGTGTTATTCCGTTTGAAAAGATAGACGAAGAAACAAGAAAATTTATTTGTGAAATAAAATGTAATTGGCTTTTGGTTTTTTGTCAGGCAGAGGCTATCGGAAAATATCAAGAATTATTGGGAAATAAATATAGACGGCCAATGGTTTGGATAAAACCGGATGGTGCCGCGCAATATAGTGGTGACAGACCGGCAATGGGATACGAAAGTATTGTTTGCGCGTGGTGCTATGCGGGAAAGTCAATCTGGAACGGCGGAGGGAAACGCGGAGTGTTTGTGAATAACTGCACGGATTATTTTCATCACCATCCAACACAAAAACCAATAAAATTAATAACAAATCTTGTGGGCTTATTCTCGTTAAACGGGATTGTTCTCGACCCATTCATGGGTTCAGGCACGACGCTCCGTGCCGCCAAAGACCTGCGCCGTAAGTGTATCGGCATTGAGATTGAGGAGAAGTATTGCGAGATCGCCGTTCAGAGATTAAGGCAAGAAGTATTAGCATTATAAAGATTGGATAACTTGAAATGCGCGAACGCCTGCCAGATAAACGTAACGGAATAACACATAAATTTATCCTTCACTCTCTTAATCCGAGTGGAGAAGTGGGTAAATTAAATGTTTACATTACAGTAAATACATATCCTGATGGAAGACCGGGCGAATTATTCTATACACTTAATATTTCAGGAATAGAAAGCAAAACAGTAGAAGGAAAAACGGCTGACATACTTTATTACGAATGTTTGCGTGGATGGATGAAACAATGGGCAATATCCATGTCAATGAACCTGCAATATGGAGTTCCTTTATCTAAAATTATAGAGAAATTTTCATATCAAAATTTTCCTCCACTGGGGATTACAGAAAATCCAGAAATACCAACGTGCAAAAGCATAACAGATTATACTGTCCGATGGATGGAGCGTCAATTCAGTCCGAAGAAAGCTGAAACACCATGAACGCATACGAAGACGCCATTTTCTACCGCTGCCAGGACTTCGATGAAGTCAACCGCCAACAGGCACGGATGGCCGCATTCTGGCAGATGAGCGACGAGGATTGGGCGGCAGAGGAAAGGCATTGGAATCTTAACCACGTTGAGGATGCGAAACTAATAAAGGAGAAGTGAAATGAAGATCGAAGTCGTAGAGTTGAAAAAAAGCGCGTCATTAGATGCAATGAAATTTCTGGCCCAAGCTATGAGCCGTGATACCACCAGAGCAATATTAAATCTAATCCACGTTGAAGCGCCACAAGTTCCGACAAAAGGAGAACCAGAAGAAGCGCTCAAAGAAGAATTTATTGCCGTGGCAACGGATGGGCGGCGCTTACATGCCGCCAAAATCAAAGGCCAGATGGAACCCGGCGATTACAGGATAATCAAGGCTAATCAGTCTTACATGATACTTGCACAAGACACAGAAGGTGCGACATATCCGAATTGGAACCATGTCGTTCCTAAGTTCGACCCAAAAGACATGAAGCGCATTGATTTGATAACCGCAAAAACCGATATGGGTCTCCGCGCCTTCAAATTAGCCTATGAGCTTCACGAGCTTAACAACGGGCATTTCAACTTGGACTATATTATGCAGGCCACGCGAGAAATGTTTTCTTGTTATGTCCATCAGGTTGACAATTTATCTCCCTTGGTAATTCAGGACAAGGCGGAGAATTGGGAGCGCCTTGCGGTTGTAATGCCGACGCGAGATAATTGAGCTATGACCAATTCGGCGTGGGAGAGGCATTGGGCGGAGAGGGAACGCGAGAACAAACAAGCAAAGGAGAAAATTCTATGATGAAAATAGCTCAACGAATATCAACCTTGCGATTATGCGCTACTGTTTTCAAATCTGGCAAGTCGTATGATTTACTGCAAGAGACTGCCTTGGTTTTAGAGGGGTTATCGGAGCAGTATAATAGTCTCGCTAAGGTAGCTGTAGAAACGATCGCGGATAACGGGAGCATTGCTGACGGAGATAACTGCACGTTGTTTAAGTTGAGAACGGAATTAGAAAAACAAGGCCAGATAAAAGTTTGTATTCCAGATTTACGAGGGGAACGCGAGAACGGGGAGGGGCGATGAATGACAGACTTACGCATATTGACCTGTTCGCAGGAATTGGCGGGTTTTCCCTCGCAAGCCGCTGGGCTGGATTCCGCACAATCGCCTTCTGCGAAAAAGACGAGTGGTGTCAAAAAATCCTTGCCAAGAACTTCGGAGCAGTTGTGGCCAACACCGAGGGCCGGGAAAACCACGGACGAAAATCAAAAATCATGGGAAGCAAGACAGAAAGCGGGGGGTGTATCAACCCCGCCGCTGACATTGGCCGTGAAAATGGATGCATACCTCTCTACCCCGACATCCACACCTTCCCCGGCCACCTCTACCGTGGCGCAACCTTGCTTACTGGCGGGTTTCCCTGCCAACCTTTTTCCTGTGCCGGGAAGCGAGCAGGCAAGGAAGATGACCGCGACCTCTGGCCATTCATGTTTGATGTTATCAAAGACGCCCGACCCACTTGGATTATTGGAGAAAATGTTGCTGGGTTCGTCAAGATGGAACTCGACCGTAGTATTTCTGACTTGGAAAGCGAAGGCTACTCCGTCAGGACGTTTATTATTCCAGCTTGCGCCGTGGACGCCAAGCACAGACGAAGCCGGGTGTGGATTGTTGCCTACGCCAACGACACAGGACGGGGAGAACGATGGGGGGCCGAGCCAATACGAGCGCAACTCAATACCGTTAAATGCTCTGGTCAAGATGTGGCCGACGGCCAGGAGCAGAGATTGGAAAGGCCAGACGCAACGGGGGCAACATGCGCCGAAGGACGGATTGCCGAATGCTGTCAATGGCCAGTTGAACCCGGCTTGGGTGTCCTGTCTGATGGGTTACCCCCTCGACTGGCTGGATGGTGCAAGTGGCCCGAAGAACCAGCGGAAGTCCCGCGTGTCGCAGTCGGAGTCCAAGACCGAGTAAACAAGTTGAAGGGATTGGGCAACGCCATCGTGCCGCAAGTCGCATACGAAATCATCAACGCCCTCGCCCGCGTAGAGCGCGAGGGGAAAGGAATACATAATGGAAACCGATAAATATGTCATAGAAAAAATCGCTTTTGAAGGCCCCAAAAATGCCGACCGTGGATATACGGTCAAGGCGAGTTATTTGAAAGAACCGAATGACGGTGACGCTCTTATTGAAATCTTTAAGGACGGACAACCTTTGCGGAAATTCCTGTTTCCGGCCTATAAGATTTACAATATCCAAGCGCATTTTACAGACATTGTGGACGGCGAAATTGAGAAAAGCACAAGAGG
>Ga0307929_1000863_pt1 | contig 26784 bp, 22 predicted proteins | sample AceLakmetage1330_FD_203160 | JGI IMG/M metagenome (GOLD analysis project Ga0307929, IMG submission 203160) | Saline water microbial communities from Ace Lake, Antarctica - #1330 | ecosystem: Environmental > Aquatic > Non-marine Saline and Alkaline > Saline | place: Antarctica: Ace Lake...
GCGGTTCATCAGCGAAGTTATAGCGTTTCATGCCTCAGCTGTAGCAAACGGGGCGGAACCTGTCCAGTCATTTAGCATACAAGTAATACAGGCCTGACTATACTCACTTCAGATGAAACAGCCCTGCAATGAGGGGTGCATCTGTAAATTTCCGGATTGGTATCGAAATATTGCGCAGGTAGCTCGGTCCCCGACTAAGCAGTTCGACGAAGCGTAACCGACGAAGTGGAGGGACAAAGAGAGCGACGAAGTGTGCGCTTCCTACTCCGCCCTCACTTCGCTCGTGGCTACGAAGAACGAGTCGCGTTCTCCTTACACTTAATCCCACACTTCGTCGAACTGCTTAGTCGATTCTGGCAGTGGCAAGAACTCACAATTTACCCACAAATTTTCTTAAAGAGCCAAAATCTATGATCTGCCGAATATCTCGACTCGAAAACAGTCTGAAAAAACGCACATCCATGAAGAGCCGCATCTTCACCGGATTATATAGGGTGGAAGTTTGATACACGACAAGTAGGCACACATTCCCGACAATCCCTGTCGGGGTTCCCAACTTGGAGAGTTGCACATATTGTGGATCAGTGCGTGCAACGCGAAAATGCCAGAAAATGAGGTAAGTTTCAGACTATTGCTTCGAGCTCGGCCCATCGTTCGACGAGGGTTTCGAGTTCTTGCGTGATGGCGGCTGCCTGTGCGGTTGCAGCCGCAATCTCTATTGCTGCTTGTTTATAGAAATTGGGATCACACTGATCGGCAACACGTTTTGCCTGCTCGACTTCGAGCGCCTCGATCCGAGGGCCAATGTCTGAAAGTTCTTGCGTTTCTTTGTAGGTTAACTTGCGTTTGGGCGAGTGGTTTGGAGCCGATGTGGCTGCTGTGGTTTTGGTGGGTTCCGCTCGCGCTTGTTGGCGTTGGGAAATCCAATCATCATACCCGCCTACATATTGTCCCACACGTCCACGCTCTTCAAGTACCAACGTGCTTGTCACCACATTGTTCAGAAAAGTCCGGTCGTGACTCACTAGCAGTAGTGTTGTGGCATTTTGCAGAAGTTGCTCTTCTAACAGCTCAAGCGTTTCTGCATCGAGATCATTGGTTGGCTCATCCATTACGAGGAGGTTGCACGGTTGTAGGAACAACTTTGCAATGAGCAGACGATTGCGCTCGCCACCTGAGAGAACGTATACAGGAGTTCTTGAGCGTGCCGGGGTAAAGAGAAAATCCTGCAAGTAGCTGTAGATGTGTCGCTGTTGACCACCGACCTCCACAAAGTCGTTATCTCCAGCAACATTTTCTGCAATGGTTTTCTGGCCATCTAATACAGATCGCAGTTGATCAAAATAAGCAATTTGAAGCCGCGTGCCCAGCGTGATGGTTCCGCTCGTGGGTTCAAGTTCGCCACATATCAGCTTCAGAAGTGTTGTCTTCCCTGAGCCGTTAGGCCCAATAATTCCGATACGCTCACCTCGCAGAATGCGAACATCGAAATCGTTTATGATGGGAGTTGTATCGCCAGGATAGGTGAAAGAGACCTTTTTGGCTTTGATGACTTGCGCCCCCGAGCGCGCGGCCGTTTGCAGTTGGAAGCGACTTTCTGGTTCTACCTTGCGGCGGTTTCTAAAGGTTTCCCGCATGGTCTTCAGTGCGCGAACTCTGCCTTCATTGCGCGTGCGCCGCGCTTTGATTCCCTGGCGTATCCACGCCTCTTCCTGCGTAAGCCGTTTTCCGCGTTTCTGCCACTCGGCCTCCTCGTCGTCGATCAGCTGCTGTTTGCGGTTTAGAAACGTGTCGTAGTTGCAGTTCCAGCCTGCCAGCGTGCCGCGATCCAGATCAATAATACGTGAGGCTAGTTTTCTGAGAAAAGTGCGATCATGTGTGATGAAGAGGAAGGTTCTCACTTGGCGTTTTAGAAAGCCCTCGAGCCACTCGATTGAGGCAATATCCAGATGGTTTGTGGGTTCGTCCAGAAGCAGGACGTTGGGATCGCACACGAGAGCACGTGCGAGGAGGACGCGTCGTTTCAGTCCCCCCGAAAGGGTTTCGAAATGTGAATCCGGATCAACATCCAGCCGTGACATTGCCTGCTCGGCGGCATCCTCGTGTTCCCAGTGATCGAGCGTGGCATGACTAGGCATGCCGCTTTCCACGATACTACGAACGGGGCCACTAAGATCATCGGGGACATCTTGAGGAAGGTAGGAGATGCGAATCCCCGGAGCGCGAAGCACTGTGCCGCTATCGGGTTCCATCTCCCCCGATAAGATTTTAAGAAGCGTTGATTTTCCGGCACCATTGCGCCCCACAAGGCAAGCGCGATCCCCGCTTTCCACGTGAAGGTCCATATGATCGAGAAGCGGATCGCCCCCAAACCGAATGCTAACATCTTGCAGACTCAGAAGTGCCACAGTTTCAGGCTCCTATTTCATGTTGTAGGCGAGAAATTCGCATTTCAGATCGCCATTGGAGAGGGGCACTGAAAACTTTGGCTTTGCCGATATGGCGCGCTGATAGTCGGGGCTTCCCGCCAGAATACAGACGCGCCATCCGTGCAGGCGGCTGAATACCCCGCCCACTTTCTGACAGAAATCAGAGGCCTTTTCTAAGCGAACCCCATAGGGGGGATTTGTGACGATGAATCCTTTTGGCCCCGAGCCCTGGAGATCCATGACATCCTGATGTTTGAATGCGAGGCGAATGCCTGCAGTCCGCGCATTGGCTTTTGCCGCTTCCAGTACGGTCTCATCATTATCAGACGCCACGATCCTTGCAGACGTGCCGGCAGCGGCGCGTCGCAGCTCGCCTCGCAGGGCTTTAAGATCTGCTTCCTTTTCTGTGTTGAAGTTGGCCCATCGCTCAAAGCCAAACTGTTCACGCGTCAACCCCGGAGCAATGTTGGCGGACCACATTGCGGCCTCAATGGCAATGGTGCCAGATCCGCACATTGGGTCGATAAGCAAGGATTTGCGATCCCATCCCGAAATTCGGAGTATAGCGGCGGCTAAGGTTTCGCGTAGCGGGGCGTCTCCTGTTTCCGTGCGGTAGCCTCGGCGGTGCAGGGGTTTTCCAGAGACGTCGAGGTAGACGGCAGCCTTATCGTTGGCGAGATGCATAAAGATGCGCACATCAGCATCTTCACGATCCACGGAGGGGCGCTGCTCTGTTTTCTCGCGCACCTGATCCACAATGGCATCTTTTACCTTTAGGGCAGCAAAGCCACTGTGATTGATTTGGTTGGCACGGCAAACGGCATTCACCGAGAGCGTCTGGCGATGGGTTATATAAGGGGACCAGTCAACTGCGCTGATGCCATTGTAGAGGGCATCTTGCGTGGGGGCGGGGAAGCGTGCAACAAGTAGCTGGATCCGTTGGGCAATCCGACTCTCCAAACAGGCACGCCAACCGTCCCGCCAGGTCCCGCGAAAGGGGACGCCGCCGCGGTTGAGGCGTACGCTTGAAAATCCAAGCTCGCGTAGCTCTTCACAGAGCGCACGTTCAGTTCCAGGAATAGCTGCGGCGAAGAATTCATGCATCGGTTGGGGATGGGGTGGCATGTTACAATCCTGCCTTTGCTCGTATGGTTTTGATGGCATCCAATATTTTGGGAGCTTTCCCGCGGGCGGCCTTGCGGGTCATGAAATTCTCTAACATATCCCAATCCTCTGCGGTTGGTGTGTGGTCATAATCCCACTGTTCCTGATCGGCTCGTTTAAATTGCCATTTAAAGGCGCGCAACGAAACGCGAACACGCGTTTCGCGTTTGACTCCATCAGGAAGCCTTTCTGTCCATGAAAGCGTATTCTTCATTGTTTGCGTTTCTATCCGAGGGCGACATCCAAAATCATCATTACCGAAAAGCCGATCATAGTCGCCATGGTCACGATGTCGATATTCTTGTAGTTGCGTTGTGATTCGGGGATTAACTCTTCGACCACAACAAAAATCATGGCCCCCGCCGCAAAGCAGAGTGCATAGGGGAGAATGTTTTGCATCTTCATGACGAACAAAGCCCCAATGACACCGGCAATGGGTTCCACAACGCCAGAAGCTTGTCCCAGAAAGAAACTCTTTCCTTTGGACATTCCCTCGCGCCGCAGCGGAACCGAGACTGCGGTTCCCTCGGGGAAGTTCTGAATGCCAATGCCAATTGCCAATGCAATCGCACCGCCGATGGTGGCGGAAGGCAGGTGGGCTGCAACGGCACCAAATGCAACGCCAACGGCAAGTCCTTCGGGAATGTTATGCAGCGTGATGGCGAGCACCAGCAATGTACTCCGCTGCCATGAAGTTTTGATGCCTTCGCTTTTGTCCAAACTTAGTCCGGGGTGCAGATGGGGAAGAAACTTATCCGTGAGTCGCATGAAGATGCCGCCACCCATGAAGCCAATGGTCGCGGTAAGCCATGGAATGTGCCCTAACCCCTCTGCCATTTCGATGCCCGGGGCAAGAAGAGACCAGAAACTGGCGGCGATCATGACGCCGGCCGCAAACCCGAGCATGGAATCCATAACCTTCTGATTCACAGCTTTGGTGAAGAACACGAGAGATGCCCCGGCAGCTGTGACGGCCCAGGTAAACAACGTAGCCATAAAGGCCTGCATTACCGGACTGAATTGCTCTAGGAATTCGATCATATATCCCCCTAGTGTGAGTTAAGTGTCATAACAAGTTTGGAATGATACCACGATGGGGTGGATATGCAAGAGGAGGTCGCTGTGGGGAGGGGACTGTGGAGAGTAGAGGGTAACCGAGCTAAAAGGCGGGGGTGCCATTCTCTGCAATCTGCGGCCCTGAATCGAGCCCGGGGTTCAAGCACCCGAGGGCGGGCCACCTCCATTACTGCATCAAGCGAAGTCCTGCAAAAATGGAGTTGGGGCGCCCTTGCCCCGAATACGCCACAGGAAGTGGATGTTGGGGACGTGGAAAGGACTGGCGAAAGGCTGGTGAGAATCGGGGCTTGAACTGCCCCCTACTTCTCTTCAGTTTACTTGCTCAATCTTGCATTGGCCTCACGCTTGCCGACTGTGCGAAGGGCAAAGAGCGATGCCTTTGTTTTTCCCCTCAGTTGAAGTGGGCCGTTCTTCCGTTCCCAAAGAGTGACGGATGGTAATGAGACATTGAGAAGCTTGGCGAAATTGGCCTGAGAAACGCCGAATTTAGTCCTGAGCTGTTTGATTGTTTTACTCGTCGGCCTGAAACGGTTGAGCTTGTCGTTGGCAACTTCGGGAGTCTTAGCGACGGGTGGGGGGGGCGGCAGGCATTTATGAATAGCTTTTACTTCTCGCCTGAGTTCGGCACATTCCGCCTTTACTGTCGCAAGGGACTTCTTCAGGGCAATGTTGGTCTTGTTCTGATTCTGAAGAGCATCCTTGAGTTCTTTTCTTGTCAGTCTTGTGATCTCTTCTCTGATTGGCTTATTAAGGTCTGGCATTGGTCTTCTCCTGTTGGAATTTGTAGAGGCAAAATGGCAAGGTTAGAGGGAAATTGCAAGAATGGAGTCAGGTCATGTTGGCAAAGCTCTGCGGTTCCCCCAAAAATCCGGCCACCCCTTAAGAGAGAGTTTGCATCCGAAATATGGTAGAGAAGGAGGATGCAAATGGAAAAATAAAGACAGCAGCACTTGGACAGTTTTAAGGCAAAAGTGGCACTCTTCGCTGGACAAGCGGGCCCTGCATCAGGTATTCAGAAAAGTGTGCGTGTGAGGAATCTGACCCTCACGGCGCTACGCCCTCAGCCCTGCGGGCTGCTCCTTCGGGGATGGACTTCGCGCCGTGAGGGTGTATCAGAACAGGGCGGTGGTAGCCCGTCTAGGAGCGCAACAAAGCCGATGCAAATTCTCTCTTAATTCTGCCAGTCGGTGGCCGAAGGATGGGGGGAAGCGCACCCAAACATGAGGACCGTCATGCACAAGATAAATATAATTCTGATCCTATTGCTGGTTGGCTCTGTCTATGCAGCAGCGCCAGAGTACGATTTGGAGCTGCCCGGCTGTGGGTTTCAGCGTGCCATAGATGCAAGCGAGGAGGGCGATACCGTTGCTTTGCCGAAGGGTACCTTCATACTGCACCGCGGGCTGTGGCCGAAGGCACGCATGCACCTAGCAGGCAACGACACGGTCTTTATTGTGCCACAAACACCGGCCATCGCAAAGGTCGCCGCCGCTCCGAAGAAAGGTGAGAACGCTGTTCGCGTGGAGGACAGCTCTGCATTTATCGCGGGCATGGAAGTGGCCCTTCGTTATGCGCCCGGTCAGGAAAAGACCACATCTGTGTGGACACGAACAGGTATCATCTCAGAAGTGAAGAAGGACCGCTTGATTCTTGCAGCCCCGGTTCCCGTAGACTGGAACGGGAAGAAGAGCATTCATGTGGGAAACGTCTTCTCGGCCGTGTATATAGATCAGCAGGGAGGCGTCACGCTCAGCGGCATCACTGTGCGCGGTCGCCACGCACCGGATGGCGAATCTTGGGGATCGGGTGCCTTCTTTCTTGCCGCTTTCTCTTCCTTCAATTGTGGCGACATAACCATTCGTGACTGCGTTGCCGAGAACTGGCCGAGTGATGGATTCAGTATGCAGTCAGGTGGCAACGTCCGAGTCTACGACTGTGAAGCTCGTGGGAATGCTGTTCACGGGTTTCATGTGGGCACCTGGCTGACACGATCATGGATTGGACATGTATTGGCGGAAGACAATGGGAGCTGCGGACTGTTCTATTGTCTGGGCAACAATGAGGTGATTGCTTCACGCAGTACATTCCGCAATAATTCAGACTATGGTATTGGCAACATTGGCGATGCAGGTGATACAGATTGCCTGGTTATCGACAATACCTGCGAGAAAAACGGAAGGGCAGGGATCCACACGGGCATGTACTACTCCAATACACGCACATGCACGAAATGCTTTGTGGTGCGCAATAAGTGCTCCGGAAACGGTGGTACGAACGGCACCGAGATTCTGCTGGAGGATTCCGTGCGAATGGTCATCTACGATAACGAACTGGTATGCGTACCGGGAGGCACGGCGATAGCTGAAGGCACCGTGCACCGCGGTTGTTACGAGAATTACATTGTTAGCAATCGTATTTCACAGGCGTGTGCAGAGGCAGTGAAAATTCAGAGCAAGAAGACGATTGTCACAAATACCTGGCCGGGACCTGTTCCGGAAGAACGACAGGCAGTTCTGAAGAGACTGGTTGAGGCCGAAACCCGATATGAGGCGGACTATCTGGATTACAAAAGGAGCACGAAATGAAACGACTGTCACTCTGGATCACAATGGTAATTCTCTCGTCACTTCCACTCGCTGCGCAGCAGAGCCTGGAGGTGCGTGGTATGCAGGCACTTTATGCGGAAGGGGATGTCACGATTGATGGTGACCTGTCGGATTGGGACTTGTCTGGCCAGCGGCTGTTCTGCCGTGACATCGCCTCCATGCGCGACACGATGTCTGCACGCGTTGCGGTGATGCATGGGCCGAAGGCCCTGTACGTATCCGTGGAGTGGCGCGATCCGTCGCCGATGAATAATCCGAATGCGCCGGATTCGGGGAAAGGCTGGGCCGGAGACAGCTTGCAGATGCGTATTGTCAGCGATCGGCTATGCCATATTACGGCGTGGTATGCGAGGGGCGAAGGTGTGCCGTTTATTGAAATTGAATATGGTATCTCAGCGAAGCAGCCTTTCGGGGACGGCAAAGTTTGCTTGGCTCAGAAGAAGGGCTGGGAGCTGGAGCAGGGGGCGGCTATGGCCTTTCAGAAGAGCGGCGATGGTCGCGGATACGTGCAGGAGCTCCGGTTGCCATGGTCGCTTGTTTTTAAAGATGACGCCAAGCGTGCGGGTGCAAAACTCGCCAGTACATTCGCAATGGCTTGGGGAACGGACAAGCTGGAGTCGCGACTGGTTGGGAATCTGGCTACGAATGTTGTACGACCGGTGCAGCAGTTCTGGCAGACGCCGGGCGGATGGGGGGCTCTCCGGTTGCTTCCTTCCGGACACACACCGCCGGTATCGATCGACGCTGCCGTTCAGGAGTTCACAAGCGAGCTTCTTGTGGGCGACAATGGAGAGGTGTTGCGTTACAGAATGCTGAGTCCCAAGCACAAAGCCGAGGAGGCGAAGCTTCCGCTCGTACTGTTCCTGGACGGTGTTGGCGGGCGTGGCTACGAGAATACGGAACAGCTTTTAACAGCAGCCTGGCAATTCGCTGTACCGCAGCGTTTACAGACGCGGCCATGCTATGTTGTCGCACCCCTATGTGTTCCCGAATGTCGTTGGGTTGAAGTGGATTGGGGTCTGGACAAGCACGAAATGCCGGAAGAGCCTTCGCTACCGATGCGACTGACATTTGAACTGGTCGATCGTCTCGTTAAAGAGCTTGCGATCGACAGCGCACGGATCTACGTGACGGGCCTGTCTATGGGAGGGTTGGGCACATGGGATGCCATTCAACGACGCCCTGACTTCTTTGCAGCGGCGGCGCCGGTCTGTGGGGGGGGAGACACAGCGCAGGCCACGCGGATTTCACATCTTCCTATATGGGCCTTTCACGGAGCCAAGGATGCTGTTGTCAAGACACAGCGCAGCCGAGACATGATTGAAGCGATCAAGACCGCGGGTGGCAATGCGAAGTACACCGAACTGCCCGGCGTGGGTCACAACGCGTGGGTTGCGGCGTATACCGGTGAGGACCTCTTCACCTGGCTCTTTTCGCAGCACAAGTGATCCTGTATTCCGGCGATTGGCTTTCACAAGACATGAGAGCCGCCGTCCTGATAATCATGTGTCTGGGCTTCGTCTTTGCCGACCGCGGGACGCGGTATGCCCAGGTTATTTCATCTGTGTCTGCGGCCATATCCCACCCAACTTACGGTCCCAACTCGACATCCACTCGATAGAACATAGAATTTTCTGAATGAGTGTTCGTGAATGATTTCTGAGTTCCATCACCTTCGACTTGGTATGCTGGATTAGTTGACCAGTCGGTATTTAAATTGGCGTTGCTATAGACGGAGTAGGTGCGGTTAGAAACTGTGGACCATGAGAATACCGAGTCAGTTTGATTTGAAGCCGTTGTCATATCTTTGATTTGGAAGACATCAGTTCTATTCGTTGGTGATGTCCCTGCCGTAAGTTCATCATTGTCCTCTGAGCCGTCTCCGTCTGAGTCCGACAGAAATGGGCTGGTTCCGTAAATACTGTTCTCGTCGTAGTCTAGTATCCCGTCACCATCCAAATCACTGTTGCCGAATGAAGCCAGAACTATTTTGTCTGAGTCCATTACTAGGGATTCATTGGTAGATGTCCCCGATAAATCCCCTGACCAGCCTTGGAATGAGTTACTAGCAGATGATGCGGTAAAAACCACGGATGTTCCCAGAGTATACCAAAGGTTTGACGAAGTGCTTGGAGAATCAGTCAGAGGGGTAGGGGACAAATCCGCGCTTCCGCCACCAGAAGAAACTACTTCAAGGAATGCACATGCAACGGTTGGTCTGTCCGCAAAGTTGGTGCTCCATCCATTTGCATTGTAGTGGTAGTAAAATATAACACTAGGGCTTGATATTGATTCGAAAATGGGAGCCCCTGTAGTGGGCTGATCACCCTCGAAGTAGACTTTTGTCAGGCTACTGCAATATGCGAATGCAACAACTCCGATGCTCGTGACACTGTCGGGAATTGTTATGCTTGTCATAATGCATTCAGCGAATGCATTAGCACCGATGTTAGTGACACTGTTGCCAATGGTTATGTTTGTCAGGCTAATGCAACCTGTAAATGCACCACTGATGCTCGTGATGCTGTTACCAATGGTTATGTTTGTCAGTCCACTGCAACGATAGAATGCCCAATAGGGAGTATCTTTCCGTGCTTGTTCGGGCGAGTTCGGCTGCTGGTGACGTTTTTGCTTTCAATCGTACTCGGAATTACTACGTCTCCGCCAGCACCTCCGTAGTCCGTAATCTCAACGGTATTGCTAGATGTTTCCTCGTAGGTGAAATCGCCGGACTGCAACGCTATTACTTGAACGGGAAGCAGGCCTAGGAGAATGAATAGCCAGCGATGCATTGAATCCTCTGTATAAGAAATGTGAAATGTGCGACAGAGCGACTGTACTGCTTCTGATTTTAGGTGTCAATTGGCGTTGAGGCGAAATAGTAGTGGCGAGATAGCTCAGTTGGTAGAGCAGAAGACCCCCAAAAAAAACTCTCCAAAACTCTCCAAACCCGCCCCCAAAACTCCTCGATTCCTACCGTAGCCGTACCCTAGCCGCCACAGAATCTGCCACAGAGGAAAATGGGGCAAAAAACGACTTGTTGTAAGTCACACATGGAAGAAGGGGCGGGTCACCAAAGGTGCTTTTTTGCGAAAGCGTGTCCGGAGCCTATTTTGAAGTACTTTTCAAGTTCAGCTGCCTTGTCTTTTGTGCGTACTCCGATGCTGGCGATGAGTTCCCATGGACGATACTTGGAGGTGTGTGGAGAACCGCCTGCATTGTGCTTTTGGAGCCTGGCATCCAGATCGTCCGTCATCCCCACGTATGTCTTCTTGGGGTTTGACATGCTGCGTAGTAGGTAGACGTAGTACATGATGGCGTGTGTCCTTCGCTTGCTTGCCACGCCCTACTCCGCCCTGCGCCTGAATACAGGCTTGCGCTACGAAGGGCATCCTTCGCTCATTTCCATTCAATAGCCTTATTATCAAAGCGAAGGATGGCTTGCCATCCGTAGCTCAAGTCCGTATTCGGACGCAGAGCGAAGGATGGTGGCGAGAAACGGAATCGAACCGCCGACACAAGGATTTTCAGTCCTCTGCTCTACCAACTGAGCTACCTCGCCATGAGAAGGAATGCGGTTTATATGAGATTTTGCGGGGGGTGTCAATGGTTTAGACCATCTGTGCTATCGGTTACGGGATGCTTCATTCTCGTGACTCTCTTCGGATGGACTCTAGTCTGTCGTGACTGGTGGAGCATTCGTCTCGTCAGCCGTGTCGGCCACTGCGTCCGCGGGTGGGGTGGGTGGGGGTTCGTTCGCTGTCGCATCCTCCTCGGTATGAGGTTCCGCTTTTGGGCGGGGGTAGGGGGCGGCATGTACATCTTGCTGTGCCTTTTGCCAGATAGCGTCCCACCGGGGTTCGCAATTAGCGCGCCATTCATCGGTGTCCCCTTTGCCAATAGTTGCAGATGCGGTGTCTCCAATACCCTCGCCGACCGTGATTGCGGTATCAACGGCCGTGTTTATGCCTTCGGTAACAGTGCCAACCGTTGCCGTTTTAAGACCTTCACCGATCTCGGTTAGGTCTGCCGTAGCGATCCCCTTTGCTGTTTGTAAGACTCCTTTGCCCAGGCTACCGACCATTTTGATCGCCCCCAGGCCTACGGCTGCTGTTGTTTTGGCAGCGGCTCCTGCGACTTCGATGCCTGCGCTTCCCAAGTCTGTTGCAATTCCCCCGACGAGTGCCCCGGGGCGTCCGATAAGGTTAAAGAGTGCTGTAGAGACATTAATCTTTGGGTTGCTTGGTGTTCCCCCCACGGCAAAAACGGCAGTATTATCTTCGGTCTTAACGCGGGCTTTGCAGTCCAGAATGTGTTCTGCCATTGTGAGGTCTACATAGGCGTCCACGCAGGATCCTCCCAATATTTGAGAGACTCCGATAGGAACGACTCCGCTCAGGGGTTTGAGTTCGACTCCTACGAGCCGAACTGCGGCGGCAACGGCAACAACGGCAGGGACGTTCGTGCCGATGGCTCCCAACTGGGAAACAATCCCCAAGTGTGCATCGTGCATATCAGCCTGTTTTAGGAGCGCGGTCAGGATAAGGGATCCAAAAAACTCCTCCGTTTCTGGTGCGGGGTCAAAGACAATGTTGGTTGCGAATATATTACACTCTGTGATGTGAGCTACGAGAGGGGGATCGTAGGTCAGGTCGCGATATGAGATAGATAAATTCCGCACGTTGAATATTTTTGCTGTCACCGCGGGTGGCTGTATCGTGGCGCTTTCTTTTTCCGGTACGGCATTTGTGCTGGCATCTCCGGCTAGGGTATCAACATTCATAACGCCATTTGTGTTTCGAATGACATTGAGAGCCAGATTATCGATGGTAATGGAATCGACGGTGATTGGACTTTTAAAAGCGCTGGGAATGTTTAGGTCAACCGTTGCTTTTCCCAAGGAGAAAAGGTCTCCCTCTCCGAACCCCTCGGGCTGTTTAATGGAGATGTCAGCGACAGAGAGACGTCCGCGTAGCAGAACCATGTCGACCCCCCCCATGGATGTTTTTGTGCCGAGAATGCCAGGGAGAGCTCTGTTGGCCACTGCGACGCCCACGATTGGAATCACAATGCGCAGCACAATCAGAATCCCAAATACCCAAAGTAGAACTTTCCCGAACCGACGGCATTTGCGGTGTGATGATTTCATATGTTTTAAGTCCTCCTGTTAAGCGTCTATGATGGGTGTGCACAGATATGCTGCCACTTTTTGGGCATTATGTCATAAAAATAAATCTATAACTTGGGCTGCGACTTTATAGTTTCCCTCCTATAGCTGTGCCATTTGTTATTTTTGAACACACAAAGACCGCGAAATCTGTCATCCCAATCCCGACATACGTCGGGACGAGGGATCTCAGGCCCCCGGTAATGCTTGAGATTCCTCGGCAAGCTCGGAATGACAATAGCCCCTTTTGGATGGTCCGTGTTCACGTCCTTCGCTATCGGTTTTGATTTTCGCGTTTTAACGAACGGATTGGCCGAGACGGCCAACGTGACAATGAAGAGTGTGACGCTGCTACTTTCCATGATGAAAAGCGGTATCATGTTCATGGCGCGATGGCTCCAGAAATAAACCGCACTGCCGTGGACATTTAGGGCGATAAAACCGCCCCTCCGAAGCGAGTTGAGTTCGTCGTGCCGCCGTGGCATACTTTCAGACGTTCGATGCATATCAAAATGCAATCAAGGAATAGTCTATGCGTATTCTTATTATTGGGGCCGGCAACACGGGACGTAACCTGGCGTTGAAGCTGTGCGAGATGGATCATGACGTGGTCATCGTCGATCATGATCCAGAACAACTTGCCGCGCTGGATGCTCAGTTGGATTTGATGACCGTCTTAGGTGAAGGGTCTTCCCCTGAAGTCCTTGTGAAGGCCGAGCTCTCCAAAGCAGATCTGGTGGTTGCTGTTACGAGTGGTGATGAGGTTAATATTCTTGCCTGTCAATTTGCCTACGCTGCTGGCGTTGCCCATAAGGTTGCTCGTGTGTCGAATCCCGCGTTGGCGCACTCAACGCTTCTGGACTTCAAGCAACTTGGCGTTGATCTGATGATCAGTCAGAACGAGGAGGTTAGCCGAGAGATTTTCGATGTGCTGAGAAATCCGGGATTGACGGAGTTGACTGAGCTTCTGGACGGTCGACTTGTGATTGCGGGTGTTCGGGTTAAAAAAGGGGGACCGTTACTTAAGGGATCCCTCGCCGAGTTGCATGCAGAGCCTATGGTTTCGAGTGCCCGGTTTGTGGCGCGGGTGCGTGACGAGCACTTGAGCCTTCCGTATGGTGAAACCCGCTTTCAGGTCGGCGACGATCTTTATGTTGCGATCACGCCGGAGCATCTCCCTACATTTCTCGATTGGGTCTATCCCGGTCGGCGAGCATTTGGCAAGACGGTGCTTGCTGGAGGGGGTGGATTGGGGTTGGATTTGGCGCATCGGATGGAAGCGGGCCGGATGCCAGCCGTTCTGCTGGAGCGAGATGCGGTCCGTGCGGGAGAGTGCTCGGAATCGCTAAAATCGACTCTGGTGCTTCATGGTGATGCTTCAGATCGTGAGACCTTAATTAATGCAGGGGTTGGCGATAATACGGCCTTTGTTGCGATTACGGGGGATGAGGAGCTAAACATTATTGGTTGCATGTTGGCGCATAAGCTTGGAGCGACATTCACACTTGCCCAAGTTACAAAGCCGGATTATGTGCCTGTTATTCGCGGGCTTGGCCTCTTGGATAGTGTCGTTAGCCCCCACCAGTGTATGGTGAATGCCATTCTTCACTTTGTTCGCGGTCAGCATGTTAAGGCTGCGGTTCGCTTGGGCCGGGTTCCGGGGGAGTTTCTTCATGTTGCCATTCGCAAACGGCATCGGTGGGTTGGCAAACCCATTTATAAGGTAAAGATGCCCGGCAGATGCCTGATTGCTAGCGTTTGCCGCGATGATCAGATTCACGTTCCGACTGGCGACCTCATTCTCCAAGCAGGTGACCAGCTTGTAATGTTCGCTTTGCCGGCAGACGTTGATCGTGTCGACAATGCCTTTAAAAGCTAAGGATCTTCGTTGTGAATACTAAACCCGTATTACATCTTATTTCCGTTATGCTCTTGGTCCTGGGTGTGGCAATTGGATTGTGTGCCGGGATTGCGTGGTTCTATGACGATCCCCTGCGGATGCAGCTTGGACTGCTTCTATCTGCAGGGCTGGTGATGCTCGCGGGTCTTGTCATGTTTATGCTGACGCGGGGGCCGGTGGATCTTTCCCGGCGGGATGGGTTTGGTATTGTCGCTCTGGGTTGGATCGCTGCGGCGGTAGCTGGAGCGCTTCCCTATATTGCAACGGGGATCATTACAGATCCGGTTTCCGCCGTGTTTGAGTCGATGTCGGGGTTCACGACGACGGGGGCTTCAGTTCTATCCAATTTGGAGAGTATTCCTTATGGTGTGCTCTTCTGGCGTGCCTTGACGCATTTCTTTGGTGGCATGGGCGTTTTGGTTTTGTGTGTCGCGATTTTGCCGTTTCTGGGGGTTGGCGGCATGCAGATCTATCGCGCAGAGATGCCCGGGCCTTCGAAGGATCGCCTTACGCCGCGCATTGCGACAACCGCCAAGCTACTGTGGGGCGTCTATGTGCTGCTGTGTGTTGCCGAGGCGGTGTTGTTGCGTTTGGGGCATATGAGCTGGTTTGACGCCTTCTGTCATGCCTTTGCCACCATGGCGACGGGAGGTTTTTCAACCCGTACCGCCAGTGTAGCGGCCTATAATAGCGTATACATCGAGACGGTGATTATTGTCTTCATGTTCCTGGCGGGAACCAACTTTGCTTTGAACTACCGCGCTTTACGCGGCAAGCCGCTTTGCTATTTTCGGGATCCTGAATTCAGGTTTTACGTGGGCGCATGGTTGACGGCAACCGTGGTGATTATTGCCAATATCTATGGCAAGGTGTATCCCTCATTTTGGCACTCTGTTCGTGCCGCCTTCTTCCAGTCTACGTCAATTATGACGACAACAGGCTTTTGCACCGAGAACTTTGATAAGTGGCCGGGGGCATCCAAAGTGGTGCTGATCTTGTTGATGTTTATTGGCGGCTGTGCCGGTCGACCGGTGGCGGAATGAAGAACATTCGTGTTTTCGTCCTCATAAAAAAGACGTTGCGGGAAATTCGCCTGTTTATGCAGCCACAAGCGGTATTGAAGGTGAAGATTGGTGGGAATCCAGTTGCGCAAGAGGTGATATCGCACATCTCTGCATTCTTCATTCTCTTCATATTGGTGTTTGCGATGGGGACACTGCTCATGACGTTCTTTACCCCGGATCTACAGACAGCATTGTCTTCGGTGATAGCCACCCTTGGAAACATTGGGCCGGGATTGGGAGGGGTTGGTGCTGTTGAGAACTTCGCAAAAATTCCTGCCGTGGGCAAAATGTTGCTAACGGTATTCATGTTATTGGGCCGATTGGAACTCTACACCGTTCTGATTATTCTGTTACCCAGTTTCTGGCGAAAATAGAGGCGGATCGGGGCTACACACGCATCATGCAGCAGTCAGAAAAAACGACGACACCGGGGCGGTTCGGAACGTTTGGCGGCGTCTTTACGCCCTGTACGTTAACGATTCTTGGCGTGATTATGTTTCTGCGCTTCGGCGAGGTCGTGGGGAATGCCGGCGTTCTGCATGCCATTGTCATCGTGTTGACCGCCAAGCTGATCACGCTGCTAACCGCACTCTCGCTTTCTGCAACGGCGACGAACACGCGCGTTAAGGGTGGGGGCGCTTACTACCTGATCAGCCGATCGCTTGGCATTGAGTTTGGCGGTGCGATTGGGGTTGTCTTTTATGTTTCCCAAGCCATCGCTGCTGCCCTCTATGTAATGGGCTTTACTGAGGCTCTGTTAGCTGTCATTCCCGCTCTGAGCGTTGCGCCGCGTCTGGTTGCCACCGTGGTTAACGGCTTTGTTTTTGTTTGCGTCTATATTGGCGCTGGGTGGACGATCAAGGTGCAGTATGTGATCCTGGGATTGCTGGGGCTGGCCATTGCATCCTTTGTCCTTGGCGCGCTTCAACTGTGGGATTATACGCTTTTGGTTTCAAATCTGGGAAGCAGCTACGCGACAGGTCATAATTATTGGATTATGTTTGCCCTCTTCTTCCCCGCTGTTACTGGCATCATGGCCGGGGCTAACATGTCGGGGGACCTGAAAGACCCCGGGCGCTCCATACCACGCGGCACACTCTTGGCTATTCTTTTCACTACAGTCGTTTATCTGGTGTTTGCGGTCCTGCTTGGTGCTTCGAGTTCGCGGGAAGCCCTTCAATCGGATTCGATGATTGTGTCGCGCGTTGCAGTGCTGCCGGTGTTGATATTGATCGGCGTTTTTGCCGCGACCCTCTCTTCAGCACTGGGTAGCATGATGGGTGCCCCTCGCATTTTGCAGGCTTTGGCGCGAGATAATGTACTGCCCTTTTTGAAGCCCTTTGCCAAGGGGAGTGGGGCAGCGGGGGAACCGCGGCGGGCAACGGTGCTGTCATTTGCGATTGCGCAGGGAGGCATCATGCTTGGCGATCTGAATGCCATTGCCCCAGTCATCACTATGTTCTTTATGATTACCTATGGCGCGATCAATGCCGCCACCTTCTTCGAAGCATTCAGCGGCAACCCCAGCTATCGCCCCACCTTTCGTTGGTGTCATTGGACGGTATCCCTAGCGGGTTCGCTGCTGTGCGGTGCTGTTATGTTTTTGATTAATCCGGCTTGGGCAATTGTTTCCGTGATTGCCATGGCTGGTATCTTCGTTTATCTGCGTCGGCAGGAACTAGAGTCATCGTGGGGCGACGTGGTCAGCGGAACTCTATTTGATCGCGTTCGCCGCAACCTGCTCCAGTTGGAGGATGTCGCCTATCATGCCAAGAACTGGCGACCGGCGATTCTCATTATGGGAGGCGGCAGCGGGGAGCGTCTCTATATGGCAGCACAGGGGCGACGCCTTGCCGGGTCGCATGGATTGCTCATATTGGGGCATGTGCTGACTGGCAATGCTGATGAGCTTCTGGAGCGGCATGGTAGCATTCAGCACGCACTCCGCAAGCAGATCGCAGATAACGCACTGGAAGCCTTTCCGGTTGTCACGATTGCCCCTGAGCTTACACAAGGAATCGCATCGCTCATACAGTGTTGTGGGGTGGGCGCCATACGCCCGAATATGGTCTTGTTTGGTTGGAACACCCATCCCGAACGGCGAGACGCTTTTGAAGAAAACCTTTGTACGGTTGTACGTCTTGGTCGCAGTATGGCTGTGCTTCGCTGTCTTGAGCCCCCTGAAGATATTTGGGAGGTGCGCCCGGGCACCGTGGACGTTTGGTGGCAGGGGGAGGGGCCCAATGGCAACCTGATGCTATTGCTTGCCCATCTGCTTTGCAGTAATCCTGACATTCCGGATCGCCGCATTAGACTTATGCGCATGCTGCATTCTGATGCTGGTCGCGACGAGGTACAGGCGCACCTGACCGCGCTTTCGCTTGATGTTCGCATTCCGTGCGATGCGGTCGTGGTAACGGGAGAGCATTTCACCCAAGTCCTGAGCAAAGAGAGTGCCGACGCTTCGCTGGTTATCTTGGGTATGCCCGATCCGCGGGAACAGGACTCAGGATTTGTCACGCACTGGGAATCGCTCGCGGGAGATCTGCCCAACGTCCTGTTTGTTTACAGCGCGGGTGATATGAGCCTGCATGCCTGAAAGATGTCTGTGGCCTTTGCAAAGGGTCTTCTGAATTATCTGCGGATAAATTGTAAGTTCTTTCCGCCTGCGCAGTATCTCGATACAAGATCGTTTATCGCTTCTTGTCTCCAGGTCTCGTTTGTGCATCCATCACGCGTTACCCTCAGATTCTTCAGAGGACCAAAACGTTCCGGTTGCTCTATATTGCCAGAATACGCTCATCTGTGCGTTCCTGATCACCATCGGCGGCAGGAAGATAGGGCTCGGTGCGATAGGCATTTACATTTCGCAGCCGATCAAGCACGTCGCTGATCGCCTGAACGCTGGCTAGGGAATTGTTTACCATCTCCAGCAGCGCCGGAGCGTTCTCTTGCCGCTGCATCAATTGAAGATAGGTAGACAGTACAGTTACTGGTTGGCCCAGATGATGGCATGCCGCGCCAATACTCTCAAACATCACCCGTTGGCGCTCGGCCTCCATGAGTTCCCGCCGCTGGCTTTCGACAGCATTGCGAAGTCGTCGTTTTTCGACAGCATTGCCGATCGCGCGAGAAAGAGCGGCTGTTGTGATACTACCCTTTACGAGGTAATCCATGGCGCCACGCTTCATGGCCAGCACCGCCGTTTCCTCATCACCGTTGCCGGTAATCATGACCAGCGCAGTTGTGGGGCGTGCCTCAAAGAGGCGCTCGATCCAATCCACTCCATTTCCCCCCGGCATAAAGTTGTCGATTAGCACACAATCTGCCTCCTCTGCCTGCAGGTGCAATAGGGCCGCATCCCCGCTGTCCGCTTCGAATACCTGGCAACGGTCACCGTGCACTTCAACCGATCGCAGTAACCGCTTTATGCTACTGCGAAAGCGTGCATCATCGTCAATAACAAGGATTCTACATTTGGCAGTTTCGTTCATCCCGCTATTCCCTCCATCCAGACGTCGGCACAGACACCCTCAACAGCTCTGTTGATGGCCTGCCGCAGCGCAGCGACCCGGCACGGCTTCTGAATAACTTCAGACACTTCATCCATAGCCAGCAGCATCTGTGTGTCAGCTTCGGACCCCGTCATAATAAGACACACAGCCTCTGGCGTTACGGCCTTGATCTTCCTGACTAAGTCCGTCCCCCGTAGCCCAGGCATCTGGTAGTCTGAAAGGATAACGTCGAAGGATTCCTCGCATGCCGCGGTAAGCGCAACGGCAGGATTGTCCATGAACACCATTTCCCACTCGTCTGCCATATCCGCCAGCAGACGCCGCAAGCTAAACAGAAGATAGGTTGCATCATCCACAACAAGTAACCGCCACTTTTTACCGTTCTTCATGGTCTCTCCCTTTCTGATTGTGCGTGATTGGATCAATTGGTAGCAGCACCCGAAATGTGGTTCCGCTTTTCGTGCCGTTTTCAAATGTTAATCTTCCACCATGTCGCCGAACAACGGAGGCGTAGGCAAGAGTCAACCCCTGACCATGGTGACGCCGTGTCTTGTCCGTCGTGAAGAAGGGCTCGAAGATTCGATTTCGAATCTCGCGACTCACGCCGCTTCCGGTGTCGGAAATTGTGACCATTACGTTGTCGTCATCGCTGCGCGTGCGGATGCAGATCTCACCAAGTCCTTCTTCCCCTTTGTCGGTACGCTTCAACATGATCGCTTCAACAGCATTGATTACCAGGTTCATGAACACCTGCTTGATCTCACCGGGAAGGCAAGAGACTTCGGGTAAGCATGGGTCTAGATCTGTTTTGCACTGTGCTGCGTACTTCCACACATTGCGTGAGACCTCAACAACACTCTCAACGGCTTCGTTGAGATTGATTCGTTTCATAACCCCCTCTTCACCACGTTGGGCAAACACACTCATGGCTCTTACGATTCCCGTGATATGATGCACCCCTTCCTGAGACTCCGAGAGGCAGGTCGCAATTTCACTAATTGCAGTATTCGGGAGACAGATTGATTTATCAGCCGCGGTCGCCTTGACGCCACGCTCCAACTCTTGCTGCATAAACGTTATGTTGGTTGTGATGAACTGAAGCGGAGTGTTGATCTCATGCGCGATGCCGGCTGCGAGCGTTCCGACGGCCTCCAGTTTCTGCGATTGTAGAAGCTCTTCTTCCAAACGATGGGTTACGGTTTCCGCCTTGACGACCCGACTCCGCAGTTGTTCCAGAACCAGATTCATCGCGGTCTCAATAGCCGCAATATCAGTCTCACCCCGCACCAGATCAATCTGATCGGGAATTTCGCCCTGCACGATCTCATCCAGGTAGACGCGCAGCTTCATCACGGTTGCGGGATACTTCACCAACAGGGAATACCCCAGCAGCGGAGAGCCTACCACGCCAATTACAAAGATCACCCACTGCCAGGGCGATAGAACAACAGCACTTAAGGAAACACGTCCAATCAATGCCAGAGCGAGAAACGGTATGATTGAAACCAGCGCCACAGAAATATCAAGGTGCCTTCGTGCTCCAGTACCCGCGATTGATCCACTCATGATTTGCTCCATGGTTTGTGATTCGCGGTCATGCCGTTGGTGTAATGCAGTAAACGTGCCAAGGTGTGACCGCTGGAGAAATATATTTTTCATGGCGTGCTGGTTCAGGCTGCGGAGAAAACTTTCGTTCTGACCTGAAACTTCATTCGCGTTGCTCGTTCGTTTCGAACGTCCAACATCGAACATTCAACGCCCAACCCCGAAGCGAGTTCGGGGTTCGATGTTCATTCCCAAGTTTCACCCCTGTATAATCTGGCGGAGGAACTACGCCGGGGGCACCGCTGACCGCTCCCAGCTTATGCCATATGGCATCGAAAGGACGTGAACACGGGCCATCAAAAAGTGGCTGTTGTCATTCCGAGCTGGCCGAGGAATTTCATGCATTACTGGAGGCCTGAGATCCCTCGTCCCGACGTACGTCGGGATCGGGATCACAGATCACGCGGCCTTTGTGTGTTCAGAAGCCCATACAGCTGTTGGAATTAGTGCTCATCTGCGAACAGAGTGAACTCTCGACGGAACACTCAGGCAGCAATGCCAACACCTGTTCACTATGTTCACGTCAGAACAGTGTGAACGCATCCAGTCGCACGTCACACATTCCGCGCGCGATCCCCATTCGCCTACCCTTTAGTATGTTATATAATTAGAACACGCTGGCACGGGCCTTGCGATAGAGATCTCCCATGAAAAAGGAGATCACAATGTCGAACGTCACAAGCCTGTTAGCTGCAGCTCTCATCGCTTTCGTAATTGTCAGTTCATCCACAGCTTCTGATACCATGGTAAAATGCGGGGAAGATCCTGAGTTTCAGGCAGCTTGGAAGGCTCTGGTCGAAAAGGAAGAAAAAGCACAACTCATGATCACCAACGTGAGTTTGCCACGCAGCATGGCACATCCCACACTGCCAATCGAAGCCATCGGAAACAGCGCCTTTTGCGTCTGCAATGCCGTTCGAAACCGTATCCACTACACCCCTGACATCGGAAATACCTGGCAGTCCGCAGCTGAAAGTTGGAACCGCAAAATGGGAGACTGTGAAGACTTCGCTATCGCGGTACGTGATATTTGTTGGGCCAAAGGTATCTCCGCTGAAATCCACGTTTTGTACTCGAAGACACACAACGCGGGGCATGCCGTAACCATAGGCCGCTCTGCTGGTGGGATGTGGATGTCCAGTAATGGATCTTTTGAGCGCATCACTTCCGAGGAAAATGCACTTAACACAATTGTGCGCCGCTACGGTTGGTCAGGAGATGCGATCGCCGCATACAAGACAGTCCCAAACGGCAAACAGTTCGTGGAGACATCGTTGCGCTAGAGCGGTTTCATAAATCTATGGCCTGAAAGGCCTGAATATACAAGCCCAGGGCAACGCCTTTGGGAACGCGATATAGAACAAACGGGGGTATCTCTTTCGCTGGACCATGTACACTATGAAGTGAGTGCGCATGTCATCCCGAGCTTGTCGAGGGATCTCGTGCCTGTCGTCACATATTGCCCATGAGATCCTTCGACTTCGCTCAGGATGACAAGAAAAAAACGTCGTGATAAATGTCAACATGTAGGGGTTAGCCCAACAAAGGAGATACCCCCCTAGAACAATTCAGCCCTGAAAGGGCGGGATATAGAAGATTTTTTCATTCAACGCACTATTATATCCCGCGCTTTCTGCGATATAAACGGCCAGATGGTCTTAGGTTGACGCGTATGCGCAGAGCGGAATTCGATGTTGGACGTTCGAAACGAGGGAAGTCTCAGGCCTCCCCCCCAGCGGCGAGCTTGCGGTAGAGCTTGGTACGGTTGATGCCAAGGCTGCGAGCGGCAGCCGATACATTGCCGTTGGCCTCGGCCATGGCTCGTGAGATCAGTAGCTTTTCAGCATTTTGAAGGTTCAGGGGCAACTCTGAGGCCGCCCCTTTATCGGGCAGATTGACGGCAGGGCTATCGCCTTCAATCGGGGGCGTTGACGCCTGATTGTGCCCATGCATCCCTGGCAGGAATCGCAGATGCTCTGGTTCGATCATTGCTCCCTCGCATTCGATCAAGGCACGCTCGACAAGATTCTTGAGCTCCCGGACGTTTCCTGGAAAGGGGTGTGCCTGAAGCAACACCATAGCCGCATCGCTGAAGTCGGGTGCCGGAAATCCCATCTCGTCTGAGAGCGATTCGGCAAAATGTCGAGCCAGGAGAGGAACGTCATTTGTCCGATTGCGCAAAGGTGGCAACTCCATCGTGTAGCCTGCGATGCGGAAGAAAAGATCAGAACGAAAACTGCCATTTGCGATATGCTGCTGAAGGTCGGCATTGGTTGCTGCCACCACCCGTACATCGACCTGTTGCTCGCGGGTACCGCCTACCGGCACCACGACACCATCTTCAAGTACCCTGAGCAGTTTCGTCTGCATCTCGGGCGGCATATCGCCGATTTCATCCATAAACAGCGTGCCGCCATCCGCGAGAACAAAGGCCCCCTTCTTATCGCCAATGGCTCCCGTAAATGCCCCTTTCACATGCCCGAACAGAGTGGACTCAACAAGCTCACTTGGGATGGCAGAGCAGTTCACGGGAATAAAGGGGCGTGTAGCACGCGCACCCCCATAGTGAATAGCACGCGCCACGAGCTCTTTGCCCGTACCACTCTCTCCTGTCACAAGCACGGAGGTGCTGGATGCCCGGTGTAGTTTCGAAATCTCAGCAACCACATTCTGTATCGAGTCCGATTTCCCAACAAAGGCGCTGATTCCCCACCGTTTGGCCTGCTGATTCGATAGAAACGACACTTGATCGGAAAACCGATCACGCTCTTTTACGAGCGCGCGATACTTCATCGTCCGCTTGATCGTTTCGACAAGCTCATCAGAGTTGACCGGTTTCTCGAAAAAGTCGAAGGCCCCCAGACGGAGCGCTTGAATGGCAACGGTCTTGTCCGCATTTCCTGTAATGATGATTACATCAGTATCAGGCCATTTTGCGCGAATACGCTTCATCAGCGTGATGCCGTCTACCTCCGGCATATCCAGATCCGTCATCACAATGTCAACAGGGTGCTGCTCAAGTTTCAGCCAACACTCCTGAGGATCAGTGTAGGCGTCAACGACGCATCCCATCCGTTTCACGATGGCAGCCACGGTACGAACAATCCGAGGATCATCATCCACGCATGCCACCTTTACAACACCGTCATCACTATCGGTACGCATTGGTTTCAACGCTCCTTTCGATACCTCTGTTTAGAATTTCTGGCTCGCCCGGGTTTTCTGGTATTTTTTCATGGGTCTACGTACACGCATATTTCTTTGGCTATTCTCTCATTTCCTGCCATCGGTTGACGACTACGGCGACGACTACGATGGATGATTCAGAACGTTGTCCTCGTAATCCGTAGTCGTCGCCGTAGTCGTCAACCCTCTCCCCTTTTTTATACTTTTCCTTAAACGTTTGACAGTTCCTTAAACTTTTCTCCCCGCAGCAATAGCCAGTCTATTCACCACCTCAATCAGTTCCCGTTGTGTTACCGGTTTCTCCAGAACGGCATCTACTTCAGCGGGGGTATGCTCTCCCGGCCTCAGAATGCTGCCGGTCAGCAGGAGCACGGGCAGCTCTGGGAAGCGCTTCTTCAGGGCCATCGCAAGCTGGTCCCCGCTCATGTCCGGCATGGCTCGATCGGTGATGACCATATCGAACGCCTTCCCGGATGCTATTTTCAGCCCCGATGTGCCATTTTCCGCCAACTCCACTCCATGCCCTGCATCTTGCAGGTATCTGGCGATAAGGGATCTTGACCACTCTTCGTCATCAACCACGAGGACGCTAAGAAGGCCCCCCGCTGCCGCCTCAGTTTGATCTGCCGTGGAGCGCGTCACAGCCACCTCTGCCAAGGGTAGACGTATCCGCACGGTGGTTCCCTTCGACAGTTCGCTCTCGATCTCAACTGTGCCGTTGTGCCGCTTCACGATGCCATGCACCATCGCCAACCCCAACCCCGTGCCATGCTCACCTTTTGTGCTGAAAAACGGTTCCAGGCAGCGCTTGCATACCGCTTCGGGCATCCCTCCGCCAGTATCCGTAACATTGAGATTAATGGTCGCGCCCTCCTGCGTTGCCGAAATCCTGATCGTGCCACCCGTCGACATGGCGTCCGACGCATTCAGAACCAGGTTCGTAAGCGCTTCCCGTAATTGCGACGCGTTGCCGACAATTTCACGGACTTGAGCGGCCTCACACATGACCTGAATGATCCTGCCCTCGCTCTGCGCTTGGGCCTCCCAGCGCGGGCGGGTTAACTCAACGACATCGTGCAGCAACGCATCCACGGTCACCAGTTCCATCTCCATCCCATCGCGCGGTCGGTAAAACTCACGCATCCGCTGTACAATTGAGCGTGCATCCTCGCTGGCTGAGAGAATCACCTTCAGTAAAGAGAGCGTCTCCTCTCGGTCCTCCAAAATCTCAGGATGCTCAACCAACTCTCCAGTGAGTCCCAGAATTGGCATTAAAACATTGTTGAAATCATGACAGATTCCCGCCGCAAGCTGGGACAGTGCATTCAAGCGCTCGTGGCGGATAATCTCGGCCTGGAATTCCTGCAGCTCCACCAGCGCCTTACTCAGCTCGCCCGTGCGTTCCGCGATGCGGACTTCCAACTCCTCCTGATAGCGCTCGTTCTCCGCTATTAGCCTGCGCCGTTCGTCATCCACGGACCTTAAATGCGCTGCATTGCCAACCACATGCAAAATGGCGTTTTTGGCAACCGGTTTGACTAGGTAGACGCTGCCCGAAAAGGTCTTTTCGAACAACGGTTCCGAGTTCCGAGTTCAAGGTTCCGAGTTGAAAACGCGCAGAATCTGATTGACAAATTGTGTCGCAACATGCTAGCGTTCAACGACTTAACACCACTCAAGGAGCTGAACATGCCAACATGCGCGACACAGAAGAAGATAACGAAAGCCTCCCCCATCTACAACCTGATTCTGCCAATTCCAGACACCGACTTTCGCGATTTCCTTCAGGAAGTGGATCAATTATCCCGCCATGCCCCAGGAATCATTGAAGCCATCGAGAAAGATCTCGACGCCAATGCGCGTGCGAAGAAGAAGCTTCGGATAGAGGATCGGAAATTCTTTGAGAGCCTGACATCGGATCTGCCCGAGCTTGATGTGGGGGAAGCGGAACTTCTGGCCGACGAACTGGAGATAGGCGTCGGTCGTCCACGGATGAGGGCGGAGATGGTTTATCTGTTCCTGATGATCCGCGGATTTCTGGGTGGTTCATTGGCATCAAAGACATCGCGGCGATTCTTACGCGAGTCGATGAGCTTATACGCTTATCTTGATAACCGTGACTTGCCGATGCCGGGGGTGACCACGATTCTAGAAAACGTGAACATGGTGAGCGCCAAGACGCTGGGGTTGATATTCGACGAGCAGATCAAGTTCGTTCTCAAAGAAGCTCTGGATGACTTTTTGAAACTAACGATCGACAGCACCTCGGTGAAGGCCAACAGCAGTTGGCCCACTGATGCGAAGATCCTCACGGGACTGCTGATGCGGGTGAGTCGACTTGGACAGAAGCTGCATGTATTCGGGCTGGAAGATTTTCGCCAAGGCTGGGTTCCGCGTTGGTTGAAAGAGATGGATAAGCTGGTGTTTCAGATTTGCCTCGTAGCAGGCAAGGGCAAGTCCAATGGCAAATTGAAGAAACGTTACCGGGGGTTGCTCAGGTGTGGACGTAAGGCAGCCAACGCATTGACAACGGAACTCAACCGCCTTGAGCAGGGACTGTTGATGGAAACACTCCCGCCCAGTCGCCGGTTGTTGTTGCAACGGGTGCTGGATCAGATCAAGAGTGACCTTGCCAATGCAAATAGAGTTATCGAATACGCCAATGACCGGGTATTTCACGACAAGAAGCTTCCCTCGACAGAGAAAGTTCTGAGTCTGTCGGATGGATCGGCGGCGTATATCAAGAAGGGCAGCCGCGCACCGGTTATTGGATATAAGCCACAACTGGTTCGTAGCGCAAATGGTTTTGTCACCAGCCTGATCGTTCCGGAGGGCAACGCGGCAGACTCCATCGAACTGGTGCCGGCAATCCGTGAGTCGATCAAGCGTACAGGAGTGATTGCCGCACTGGTCAGCACGGATGATGGATATGCTTCAGCAAAGAGGCGTGATGAGGTGCTCGATATGGGCATAGAGGATATCAGCATCAGCGGGGCCAAAGGCAAGAAGTTGACCGACCTCGATGAATGGGAGAGTGAAATGTATAGAAATGCCCGTGGTGATCGCTCGGC
>Ga0307929_1000864_pt1 | contig 26685 bp, 25 predicted proteins | sample AceLakmetage1330_FD_203160 | JGI IMG/M metagenome (GOLD analysis project Ga0307929, IMG submission 203160) | Saline water microbial communities from Ace Lake, Antarctica - #1330 | ecosystem: Environmental > Aquatic > Non-marine Saline and Alkaline > Saline | place: Antarctica: Ace Lake...
ATTCTTGGTGATTTCTCAATAAATCAAGACCTGGACAGCCTGGAAAAAATACGATTCCACGAGGAGATCTGGAAACGAGTTCTTGAACTTACAGAATCTGCTGGGATGCCGGTTTGGGGTAATTTCCCGATTGGCCATGGAGCTTGCAATCTCACCATGCCCCATGGAGCTGATGCCATGATGGACAGCAATACTGTAAGGCTCTCATTCTAAGCTGTTAAATATTACTCAAAATCAAATGTACCGCCTCTAACAAATCATCTGCCTTGAAGTTCGGCTGTATTCTCTGCTGAGGCCCGATATACTGCTCATCTCCCCTGCCATATCCAGTACGAACAAGAATTGATTTCGCCCCGCAGTTGGCTGCTGTTTTAATATCAGACCACCGGTCGCCCACGACAAAGGAGTGTTCCGGATCAAGACCCATTTCTTCTGATGCCTGGATAACAAGTCCCGGTTTGGGCTTTCTGCAATTACAATTGTCTCGAAACCGTTCTTCTTTAGCCTCGGGATGATGTGGGCAGTAGTATATTCCATCCACATGGGCTCCTTCATCTTTGAGGAGTGTATTCATCTTTTCATGTACAGCAGCAAGTAACTCTTCGGGGAAGTAGCCACGGGCAAGACCCGACTGGTTACTGATAACAACCACTGGAATGTCGGCATCATTAAGTTTCTTTATAGCCTGGGCAGCTCCTGGCAGAAGTTGAAAGCGACAGGTGTGATTAATATATCCCATCTGCTCATTAATGGTCCCATCCCGATCAAGAAATACTGCAGATTTTCCACCAGTGAATTTATTTTCAAACACGTTTGTTACCTCTTACTGGCTCTTTGGCGGATGATCTTTAAGCATCTTTTCAAGATCCTCAAAAACCTCTTTAGAGCTAATAGATTCAAGACAATTCAAGTGCCCCTTCGGACAATGAGTCTGCATACACGGGCTGCATTCCATTTCCCGCCTTACAATGATCGAATTTTTTGAATAGGGGCCGGTAGCAATATGATCCGTTGAGCCAAAGATGGCAATACTTGGAGTTCCAAGTCCTGCGGCAACATGCATTAGCCCTGAATCGTTAGTAACAAAGGCATCGCAACATTTAATCAATGCCATGGCTTGTTTCAAATCTGTTTTTCCTGTCATATCCTGAACATGATAGGGGGTCCGTATTGAAAATTCTTGGATCTTCTTGGCCGCTTCAGTATCCGCATCTGTTCCAAAAACCATTATAACACAACCGCTCTCTCCGTATTTATGTGATATGATTGCAGCGAGTTGTGCAAATTTTTCGACAGGCCATTGTTTTGCCGGACCAAATGCAGCCCCTGGATTAAAACCAATAACCGGAACAGATTTCCCCGCGGTTTTGAAAGTATTTAATTCTGTAAGAGTAGGAAGCTCATTTGTATCGTGTTGCTCTGAATTGGCGACAGGGCTTTGAGATTTGAGACTCCCAACAAGATCTTTCGCCCATTCAACAAGAGCATCGGGAAGCGGTAAGCGAAGATGATCGGGACCAGGTGTCAGGCCAAGGCTTTTTAGCATATCCTGATAGTAGTGGACCTGATGTTTTTTCCTGGTTTCATCGCTGATATTTACGCCATGGGTCAGTAGGACACCCCGGCCATCACGTCTATATCCAGCTCGTACCGGAATACCAGCCATCTTCACTACAAAAGCTGCTTCAAAAGCGTTCTGCAGAAGAATTGCAGCATCAAAATTAAACGCTTTTAGATCCTTTGCAAGATTAAGAGGTCCTTTCACTTTTCCCTGATATAAATCTTTTTTATCATAAAGAATAATCTCATCCACATCGGGACTAACCTTGAAGATATCAGCAACCCAAGGGACTGCGAGCATGGTGATTTCAGCATCGGGAAAATTCTTTCTGATAGTATGAACCGCAGGAGTAGTCATCACCGCGTCCCCAATCCAGTTGGTGGCTCGGACCAATATTTTTTTTGGATTTAGTTCAAGTAAAGACGCTTTAGAAGACATAATTCACCTCGAAACAGCACAGCAACACAACTACTACTGTTTGTTTTTATTATCTTAATCAGTCAGCAATTCTGCAAGCTGTTGTTGAGCAAATTCAATATCGGGATCAAGCGACAGGGCAAGGGTCAAAAAATGGATAGCCTCATCCTTATTTCCAAGCTTGCGATGATTAACACCAAGATTTGCATAATCCATGGCAGATGAAGGATTGAGTTCAACAGCACGCTCAAAGCTTTTTACAGCGTGGCCATATTCTCCAAGTTTAAAATAACAGACACCCATAGTATTGTATATATCTGGTCTGTCCTCATCTTCTTCAAGCCCTTTTTTCAGAATATTAAGAGCCTTGTCATACTGTTCAAGATCTCTGTAACAGAGCCCCATATATGAATACACATAGGGAAGATCCTCCTGCTCAGGGATTAGCTCAAGTGCCTTCTTGAAATGAGCCAGCGCAGAATCGGGCTGGCCGTTTTCATACACATTACGCCCTCGATAGAAATCAAGATAGTAGGCATCGGGAATAAGTGCCTCGAGCCGCGCAAGCCTTTCATCCAGCATTGCAGGATCATCAATTCGTTCAACCAGAAGTTTAGAAGCAAACAACCCCACATCCTGAATCATGGAACGTTCACGAAAATGGGCGCCAGGAATAATGGTGTAAATCGCTGGGATTTTAAGCTCGGGATGGACAACATCGAGCATAAATGTATCCATGCCCTTCTCAGCAAGCACTGAGACACAGTTTTCAACTTCTGTCTTAATATTATTATCGCCAAGATTAGCAATATCGTCAATTTGGATATCCATGCCACTTTTGGCAACATAATCAACTTCATCCATGGCTAGAGGCTTAGGTAATCCCGAAGCAATGTAGTTGGATCCGCTGTTAAAATCACCGGCCAGCTGGGCCACCTCAGTAACAGCTCGAATAAGAGCTTTTTCAGGATCAGGAGTGGTCCCTGCTGTATAGACGATTTCACTTTTTTCAGGAAATGTTGAGCGATCAATGGCAAGGGCTGCCACGGTACAGATTCCAGTGTCGAGTGTAAAATCATTTAAATAGAGATCAATACCATTCTCTTTAAAGATCGTAAGAAGCTTTTTTGCAATAGGATCTTTTACACTCTGCTGGTCGATAAGGGGCGTTTTGATTTTTTTATGGGTAACCAGGGCACACACATGGCGTTCAACAATCTCACAGATGCCCTGCAATGCAGCTTCCTCATAGGAGTTTCCTGCAGATGGCCCGTTGAACTCATTAATTGCAAAAAACCATGAAAATGGCATAAGAACCTCAGTACCACTTTGAAGTTCTGTGGCCCAGGTCCATTGCATGGGAATTCCCTGAAGTACCTGCTCAAGAAATTTTGCGTCGTGGGTCTCATCATGTACCGACTGAAGCAGATATTTTGTATCAAGAACAGGATAGCCTTGATCACGCATTTCCTGGTAATCACCAACAATAAAATTGTCGGGATTATTCTTAAAGGTAAAAAACGAAAACCTCTCAACCAGTTCCATGCATGCGGACGCCTGAGCTTGAATAGCTGATGCCCCCTTCCCCATCTGTTTTTTAGTGCCGGTCATTGCACGTGCATCTTCTCCACATACAGAAAAATAGACGGGAATACCAAGACGACCAGTATCTATTCTTTTAACTTCTTTCAGAATATCAAGGTTAAGGTGCTCAAGTGTATCTTTAAAACGGGCCACGGTTTCTTCAGGGGTGATAGCCTTGTCCTGATCTATGGTATACGCCTTCATGCAATCTTGAAGGCGAATTACTTTTTTATCCATTTATAGCGCTCATTAGTGGTTTTTAATTGAATATATTAACACTGTTTAAACCTATTGCTGTAGATTTTACTTTCACTTGCAGCAACAGGTGAAAATGTAGAATTTCACAAGGATCGCACTATACAGAAGTTGACGTTTTTTTGCAAAGGAAGGGACTGAGGAGAAGGAACAGGGACCTGTGGTGATCAGTAAAATGGATACAAAATATTATTGGTAACTATCTGCCCAGCCAACAGCATCGAGATAAAACCCGGGAAATTTTTCAGCTTGAACACCTATGGTTTCAAGTATATTTTCAAATTCTTGCCACTGTCCAGTTTCATAAAATTCAATGGACTGAAGAAATGGAAGCAGACTCCCTGTTTTGTTAGAGAGTGCATCTTTAACGGGATCTGTCAATGGGAGTTGTTTCATCAGGTAGTTCATGGTGTTGTCAAGCATTGCATCTATTAGTGAAAAGAGACCGAGCATAAAGAAGTCACTGCTATTTGACTTACCCAGATTTTCAGCCATTAACTCAAGCATTCTGGCACGTATGATTGAGGTTCGGATAAGTTCGGGAGGTTTAGATTCAGAGAGTTTACTTGTTGCAATTAAAGAAACGAATTGCCGAACTCCACGTTCGCCCAAGAAAGTAATAGCCTGGCGAATTGAAGCAATTGGCTGTACTCGATAGAAAAACGCAGAATTTAGATATTTAAGCAGTTTATAAGAGACAGAAACATCCTGAGTAATCAATCGTTCAAGTATGTCCACATCAAATTCTGTTCTATTTACTTCTGTGATTAACTGAAGCAGCGTTAATTGTGATGAGGGTATATCCTTATTTTTTAGAACTTCAGGTTTAGCAAAAAAATAGCCTTGAAAATAGACAAACCCCATTTTAAGAGCGGTTTGGAATTCGTCATACGTCTCAATTTTTTCCGCTAATAATTTGCAACCATAGGGTTTAATTGTTTCGACTATCTTTTCTATCTCATCCATTTCAGTAAGACGAAAATCAATCTTTATAATCTTGGCAATTTTAACAAGCGGTCTCCACTCCTCGGAAAAAACAAAATCATCAAGTGCCAGATCGTAGCCCCTGGCGACAAGATTTTTACATACTTCAATAATTTCTTCAGTTGGGGTAACATCTTCGAGTACCTCAACCATAATATTTCCAGCTGGAAACATGGAAGGAGTATCTTTAAGCAATAAATCTTCTGTAAAATTGATAAAGGCACGTTTTCCGCCGGATATCTGTTCTATCCCAACGGTAAAAAAAGAAGAGGAAAGAAGGCTTGATGTTGCTGTTTCTCCATCCAAATCAGGAAAAGCATTGGCCATTCCAGTTCGAAACAACAATTCATAGGCAAATAAGCGCTTATTGGCGTGAAAGATCGGTTGTCTAGCAACAAAAACATCCATAATAGTTAAATAGTAGCAGAAGAATTATTTTAGTTTCAAGCCTCTTTCACCTAGAATCAACGAGGAAAATGCGAACGTAAACGCTCTTCCCAAGTTCCGCTGCCAAAATCAATTTCAACCCTTCTTGAAGACTCATCTTCAATGGTCATTTTTAGCAACAGACGGGTGTTCGGAATAAGAGAACCTGCCCTCTCAGACCATTCTATCACGCATAGGCCAGAAAGATAAAAGAATTCTTCAAAACCAAGGTCTTCTACTTCTGTCTCATCGGAAAGACGATAGAAATCAAAATGATACAAAGGAATGCGACCAGGATATTCCTGAAGTATTGAAAAAGTTGGACTTGTTACATAGCAACTATCAGGGACTTCAAGCCCCTTTGCAATCTGCTGAGTAAGTGCAGTCTTCCCAGCGCCTAGATCACCACTCAAACAAATCACATCTCCAGCAATTGCAAGTTTTGCCAAAAGACTTGCAAAATCGGCAGTCTCTGAAAGAGTTTTAAGGTGAAAACTACCGTCGTTCATTTACAATCCCGATCTTTAGTCAGTGTGAAGATAATGGAAGTTCCCATACCCGGCCTGGAATTAATTTCCATCTTACCACAGAGAATTTTCATTCTTTCAGCAATAGACTGTAATCCAATCCCCCTTCTTTTTCCGGTAAATTTGGAAACTTCCTCGACATCAAAACCGCAGCCGTTATCATGGACAGCGAGTACAATCTGATCACCCACAACCCTTGCCCTGACCTGAATATTAGTGGCTTGTGCATGTTTTATCACATTATTAAGTGATTCTTGAAGTAATCGATACAAATGCCTCTGTTCCTCCACGGAAAAATATTTACCGATGGCCTCCATATTAATATCCAGCTCAATATCGGCGTGATCAAGAAATCCGCTAATCAGGCTCTCAAAAGCAGCATCTACCCCTAAATGATCCACCATCATTGGCCAGAGTTCCCGTGAGAGATTTCGGACATTTTCAATCTGCATATTTACGTATTGCCGTAATTCACGAAGACCATCTATAACGTTTTCCTTAAAACACTCATTGCTGTTATAAAGATTGTTTTCCATCGCCCGCAGCTGTAGTTTCAAGGCCGCAAGGGACTGGCCAAACTCGTCATGTAACTCCATGGCAAGCCGACGTCGCTCATCATCCTGCGCCGTAATAAGCATCGCAGAAAGATCTCCAAGCCTCTCTTCAGATAACCTGAGTTGCTCTTCTGATATTTTTCTCTGGGTTATATCACGGATCATAGATCCTACAATTCGTTCGCCTCCTGAAAGATCTATACAGAATAGGTTCATCTCCATATCAAGATATTCCTGATTCTTTTTCTGTATCTTTACTTCTCTAGGGTGAGGTGAGCGATTTGTGGCAAGAAGCATGGCTATCTCCTCTTGCACCACGCTACGATTATCAGGGTGCAGTGCCAAAGCAAGAGGCTTTTTCAAAAACTCATTACTTTTGTAACCAAGTAGGTTTTCAACGGCAGGATTCGCGTAGAGGCCCTTTCCTTTGATATTAAAAAGAACAATAATATCCTGGGTGGCAAGAGCAAATTTCCTAAACCGTTCTTCACTTTCCCGAAGGGAAACTTCAAGTGTTTTCCTTCTTTGAACATCCCGTTCAAGTTCTATATTTACATTTATAAGCTTCTGATTGGTGAGCTTAAGGTTTTTGTTTTTCTCTGCGAGTTCATCCGTCAGTGAAATATTTTCCTTTTTTAACTGATAAAGTACTCTAGCTCTATCAATGACATGATTTAACTCATTGGTATCCCATGGTTTAAGGATGTATTGATAAATTCTTCCAAGATTAATGGCATCAAGGATATATTCCACCTGACTGTGGGCCGTAAGGAGTACTCTGATAGGGTCAGGATCGATATCATACATCTTGCTCAGCATATCGGTTCCACTGATACCGGGCATCCGCTGATCTGAGATAACCAAACCAATATCAGCGATTTTTTCAAATTTTTGCAGCCCCTCTTCGCCGGACAATGCGGTGATGATTTCGTATCTGTCCTGGAAAATCATCCTGAAATTCAGGAGATTGATTTCCTCGTCATCAACAAATAAAATCTTGAACGGTTTCATCCTGTTTCCTTCTTAATTATCCACTGAGTTATCAGTGTTGTTCTTTGTCCACCAAGTCATTAACAATTGAAAATGATTATAATAGAGTGGTAATTCTTCAGGTTGAAAGAACGTATTATGATATGCCAGACGATGAACATTCAAATACCAATTGGGCACCATGTAATAGCCATACCAAAGTATACGATCAAGTGCCTTACATGCCGCCGTGAGTTCTTCCTGGGTTTTTGCATAAATAATTTTCTCAACCATAGCATCAACCACAGGATCCTTTATACCAGCAAGGTTTTTAGATCCCGGATGATCGGCAGATTCTGAATGCCAAAAATTTTTCTGCTCATTTCCAGGTGACAAAGACTGACCATACACATGAACGATCATATCAAAATCAAATTTCTGTACTCTGTCTGTATAGAGAGCAGGATCAATAGTTCGGTAGTCTACCTGCATTCCAAGCTTTTTAAGGTTGTTCACATAGGGAGCCATAACTCTTTCAAAAGAGGGTGAAACAAGCAAAATTTCAAATCGAAAAGGAGTTCCCTCACTATTTTGTAATACGCCATCGGTGACAACCCAACCGGAGGCAGCGAGAAGTTTTTTTGCCTTACGAAGATTAGTCCTGACACCGCCCTTCGCACCAGAATCCGGTGCTGTTAACGGAGTTATGAAAACTTCTTTGGGAAGGTTTTCCCTGAAAGGTTCAAGATAAGATAATTCAAGTCCTGAAGGCAATCCTGTGGCAGCAAGGTAGGAGTTGCTAAAAAAAGAACTGCTTCTTGTATACTGGTCATAAAAGAGTGATTTGTTGGTCCAATTAAAATCAAAAGCAAGACCAAGAGCCTGGCGAACACGCAAATCCTGAAACAGAGGTCTGCGACTATTCATAAGGAAACCCTGCATTCCGGCGTTATTCTGATGAGGGAATCGTTTTTTTATCAACTCACCGGTATCAAATCGTTTTCCAATCATATCGCGCGCCCATTGTTTCGCAATATTCACCATCATAAAATCAAATTCTCCAGCTTTAAAGGCTTCCACTGCAACGATCTGATCTTTATAATAGTTAACAACGATATCATTGAAGTTATACATCCCTTTTCGTGTCGGATGATTTGCTGCCCAGTAATCAGGATTTCTAATGTACTTGATAGAACGCCCCTGGTTAAAACTTTTAACGATATATGGACCCGATCCAATGGGAGCAACCATGGCATCTTTATGATTTTCACTTGCAAAAGGGTGCTTGCTATAAAATGCTTGAGATAACACTGGAATTTGTGCGGCTATCATATGGAGTTCACGATTAGCGCGACTAAAAACAAACTGAACATGATGACTATCGAGAATTTTGGCCTCTTGAATATCCTGATAATAAAAGGGATAAAAAGGGTGCACCTTATCGCTCTTGAAGGTATCAAGAGAAAACTTTACATCTTCAGAAGTGATAGCAGTTCCATCTGAAAACCGGGCATTTTCGTTAATGGTAATGGTCATAGAGAGATTATCTTCTGCAAGCTCTATATCACGAGCAATAAGACCATACTCTGCAAAAGGTTCGTCAAGAGAGCCAACAGCAAGGGGTTCAAAAACAAACATTTCCAGCCCAAAGGGTGCCGTTCCTTTTAAAGTGAAGGGATTCATTTTATCAAAACTACCATTGTCATGAAGCAACAGAGTTCCGCCTTTTTCAGCGTTTGAGGAAACGTAATCAAATTTTTCAAAATCAGGGCCATATTTTAACTGCCCATCAATAGAAATCCCATGCGCTCCGAAGGAAGTAGAAGCGAAACTCATACAAAAAAAGATCGTTATAAAAAAGGTAAAACAGGACGCCATTTGACAGTTCTCCAATAACAATTTAAATCGGGAATCCATATGGAATTTGAAATTCCAGCTCTTTGAAAAAAAGATTATATTCTGGCAACAGTATCATTTTTGGGGTATTATGTCAGGTTTTCCTGTCAAATTAAATGCATAATGGCAGTAAATTCTTTCTTTTTAATAAGGAGTAGGTCCATGGGAAAAACTATAGCCCAGAAAATATTTGATGCTCACTTACGAGACACCCCGACACCTGAAAACATGGTGCTTGATCTCGATGTGGTTTTATGTCATGAAATCACAACCCCCATTGCCATTATGGATTTAGTGGAAAAAGGGATGGATAGAGTCTTTGATCCAAGTAAAATCAAAGCAGTTATAGACCACGTAACCCCAGCAAAAGACTCAAAAACAGCTGCACAGGGGAAAATAATGCGTGATTGGGCAAAACGTCAAAACATTAAAGACTTTTTTGATGTCGGTAATAATGGCGTTTGCCACGCCCTGTTTCCTGAAAAAGGTTTTATTCGACCCGGATATACCGTTATTATGGGCGATTCTCATACCTGTACCCATGGTGCCTTTGGTGCATTTGCCGCAGGAGTTGGAACAACTGACCTTGAAGTTGGTATCTTAAAGGGTGTGTGCACTTTTCGTGCCCCAGTATCGATGAAATGTGTGATCACCGGTGAGTTACAGAAAGGTGTATCTGCAAAAGATGTTATTCTTTCAATTATCAAAAAACTTACAGTAAACGGTGCAACGGACAGGATTATTGAATTTACCGGCTCTCTTGTTGATACCATGAATATGTCAGCACGCATGACCCTCTGCAATATGGCCGTTGAAGCTGGCGCAACAAGTGGACTCTGTTATCCTGACCGTGTTACTGCCGAATATCTTTGGCAGTTTATTCAGGAAGACTATGCAACTATTGATGCAGCCGTTGAAGAATTTCACAAATGGCACTCCGATGCTGATGCTGAGTATGTTGAAGTGGTGGAATTTGATGTTTCTGACCTTGAACCACAGGTAACCTATGGCTACAAACCAGATCACGTTAAAGATATCAAAGAAATGGAAGGTACTCCCGTTGATCAGGTATATATCGGTTCCTGCACCAATGGCCGTATTGAAGACCTCAGGCAATCAGCCGCAATTCTTAAGGGAAAACATCTTGCCCCCGATGTTAGAGGCGTAGTCACTCCTGCGACTCCTGCTATTTACTCACAGGCACTTGAAGAGGGAATTATTAAGATTTTCATGGATGCCGGATTCTGCGTATTGAATCCCACATGTGGTGCCTGCCTTGGAATGAGTTGTGGTGTACTTGCAGAGAATGAAGTCTGTGCAGCTACCACCAATAGAAACTTTAATGGCAGAATGGGAAAAGGCGGCATGGTCCACCTTATGAGTCCAGCATCAGCAGCTGCTACCGCAATAACCGGCACCATCAGCGATCCAAGACAATTTCTTGCTCAATAGAGGGAAGCATATGAAAACATTTGGAGGTCCCGCAGTACTGCTGGACAGAAATGATATAAACACCGATGAGATCATCCCAGCTAAGTATCTCACTGAAATTACAAAAGTAGCCCTTAAGCCTCATCTTCTTGAAGACTTGCTTATTGACGGAAAGGCATTTGACAGTCATTCGGTTGAAATGAATGAAGCAAAAGTTGTAGTAACAAAAGCAAACTTTGGTTGTGGCTCATCACGAGAGCATGCGGTCTGGGCATTTGAAGTAAATGATATCAACGTTGTCATTGCATCGAGTTTTGCCCGAATATTCAGACAGAACATGTTTAACTGTGGCATACTGGCCATGGAACTGAGCGAAAGTGACATTGCTGCTTTATTTGCCATGTCCGGAAAGCTGAATATTGATGTAAATATGAACCAAGAACAGATTACAGCACGTTCCGATGACGATACACAAAATGATGTACTGTGTTCTTTTTCACTCAACGAATATGATAAAAATCTTGTGAGTGCCGGTGGCTGGCTTGCCTATGCCGACACGAATTACTAAAATCAGGATTTCCAACAAAAAAGGGCCTATGATGCAGATGCATCATAGGCCCTTTTTTTATTTTAATGCCTTGCTAAGAGCTATAAGCCATGCTCCTGTAGCATTGCAATCACCCCTTGCTGATCCTCATCAAGCTCTTTTGGAATATCGACGCCCACTCTTACGTAAAGATCCCCGCGACCACTATGCGGGCCTGAAGGCAGTCCATAGCCCTTTAGCCGTAACTTAGCATCACTTTGGATTCCTGGTGGTACGTTCACCTTAAATTTCTTGCCATCAAGTGTTTCAACTTCAACCTTGGCACCAAGACATGCCTGGCTAAAGGGTATTTTTCGGTCAAAAATAAGATTATCACCATCGCGCTGATATTTTTTATGGGGGGCAACTGCAACTTTAAGGAAAAGGTCTCCGGGCATTCCGCCATTTGGAGCTTGACCGCCCTTCCCTTTTAACCGGAGTTTTTTACCGGTTTCTATGCCCTTTGGTACTTTCACATTAACATTTTTGCTGCTACCATTGCTTCCAAGGGCGATGCTTTTTTCAGCTCCATTCAAAACATCTTCAAGGGTTACGGATAACTGATACGTTACATCCTGCCCTTTTGCTGGTGGATGACAGCCACCGCCTCCACATCCTCCGCCACCTCCGGCTTGCTGCTGGCCAAAAATCGAGCTGAAACCGCCACCGCCCATATTCGTTGACCTGAAGTTATTACCACTACGCCCAGCACCACCAAATCCAAACTGGCCTAAAATATCATCCATATTGAAATTTTTGAAGATATCTTCCTGCGAATAGCGCTGACGGAAATCGGTTGAACCATAGGTATCATACTGTTGTTTCTTTTCTGCATCGGAAAGAACAGCATAGGCCTCACTGATTTCTTTGAATTTGTCCTCAGCGGCCTTATCCCCTTCATTCTTATCGGGATGATATTTAAGGGCCATCTTTCGATAGGCCTTTTTTATCTCCTGGGCAGAAGCCCCTTTCTTCAAGCCCAAGATATCGTAATATTCCATATATGTTCCCCAATCCCTATAATTTGCATGAACTAACGTAAAGAAAAAATAAATCTTTAAAGACAAAAGTCAATTCAACTGGATATCTTATTTGATTTGTTGTGCACAATAGGAACAGCTGCAGCCATCGTCAAGGGAGTGAAGAAAGAAAAACAGGAAACACCTAGCTTGTTTTTCCATTTAAAAATTTCATATCAGGAAGATTTTCCGCCACCTCAACAAAGGTATCTGCTGATTCAAGTAACTGTACCACCTCAGGCAATGGCTGAGACCAAATCTCCGGAAAATCCATTTCTCCTTTTATAAAAACCGTAAAGGCAAGCTTTTCTGTGGGTGGACAAAAATCTGCAGCAATATTTTCATTATTGCCTCTTGCATCCACACGATACCAGCCACAATTGGGAAGATAAATACCATTTAAACCGTGCAAACAAAATGGTGGTCGATCATCTATAATTGTGAGGCGTTGATAACAGAGGCCAGCTGGGATACCATTTGCTCTTAATAATGCTGCAAGCAAATGGCTTTTAGCATAGCAAAAGCCTGTTTTATAACGAAGGACATCCGATGCCTTGCAGGTGACAGGATTTAAACGATGGTCATTGCTGTGCAGTATTTTGTCACGAACAAATACAAAACATTTCTCCGCTATCGACGTTTGATCAATACCCCCTTGGGAGAGCTCCTTTGCCTTTTCCATTACCCTTGGATTGTTCCAGTCAATGATCCTATTTGATTCTAGATACTTGTTTATTGATTCAGCTTTTATCATCATTAGTTTTTCTCCTGATACTATTGTGAGAAACTATCATTGCCGGACTCGCTCATAATAGGCCAAAGCCATCTATCTTATTGCACTGTTGATCAAAACCATTCGAGAAACTTTCCCAAAAACTGCAAGTGGCAGATTTCACATTATAATTAGCTTGTCTCAAGAGAATTCTCATGGTATCAATTCAGAATAAATAGTCTGCAACATTATACACTCACGCTTGTGAAAATATATTTTATATTACCAAGGAGGAACTATGTTCAATAAAATTCTTTTAGCTTTAGCAATTTTACTTTTTTCCAGCAACTCTGTCCTGGCCCAAAAAACCATTGTTTTTGCAGTTCCTGCTACTGTCCCCCCTATGGCATTTATTGCTGAAGACGGCCAACTCGCCGGCTATTCAGTAGACTACGTAAAAGCCATGGCAGAAGCCGCCGGTTTCACCCCTGTTTTAAAAAATGTTCCATGGAGTGGTATCTTTGCTGGCCTTGTCGGCGGTAAATACGATGCAATAATTGGTGCAGTTTCCATCACCGAAAAACGGAAAAAAGTAGTTGCGTTCTCTGAACCATATTTCCATGCATGGCAAGCCCTGGCTGTCCCCAGAAAATCATCTGTTAAAAATCTTGGTGATTTAAAAGGAGAACAGGTTGGTGGTAAACTTGGTTCCACCGGTTTCTTTGTTATTAAAAATACTCCTGGTATTAAATACGAAGGATATGCTGAAGTCAGTTTACTTATGGAAGCATTGAACACCGGACACGTTGCCGCCATTGTTTATGACCATCCACAGGTCTCTCACTATATCAAAACTCTATATCCGGATACCCTAAAAATAACATCCATGGTTGATACCGCCAATAAGGACGATTATGGAATAGCCGTAAAAAAAGGCAACAGCGAAGTACTTGAGCTTCTGAACAAAGGAATACAAGCAGTTCAGGATAGTAGTCTTGATAAAAAAATTGATCAAAAATGGTTAGGTAATAACTAGAATTATTGCCAATAACTTAATATGACGCTGTAGTTTTTTTGTGCTGGTTTTGTTATGATTTATGCCGCATGGTTTAAATCGTAACAAGCCTGGTGCGAACTCCCATTAAGCCCCCATCACATATCTCACCACCTGTTATTAGAGCCTTCCTCTTGTATAATTTCTCATAGAAATACTAAAGACATATATACTCTATAAGTCATCAGAACGTCCAAAAGCCAAGGCTCCTTTTTGTTTTCGTACATTTAGGGCTTGTAAGGAAATAACGAGAATAAATGAATGGAAAAAACAGATAAAACATTGAGTAAAAACGAGAAGGTATTACCTTAACCAATAACAATCCTGCACAAACCTGACTTCGAAAATCGAAAATCAAGCTTGTGCAAGGGCCAAGTCATTAGGTGGTCATTCGAAAGAGTACGTTAAAAAGGCACATCGTCCCCTGTACCACCGCCACCAAAGTTTGATTCTGAAGGTGCATCAGGAAGAGGTGGTTCAGTAAACCCTGTGTTTCCGCCCCCGCCCTCACCTCTGGAATCGAGCATCTTCATTTCCCGGGCAACAATTTCAGTTGTATATTTATCGTTTCCGTTCTGATCCTGCCATTTCCGAGTCTGAAGTTTCCCTTCAATATACACCTTTGATCCCTTATGGAGATATTCACCACAGATTTCTGCAAGTCTTCGCCAAACCACAACACGGTGCCATTCTGTTGACTCCTGCTTCTGTCCGCTTTTATCTTTCCATGTTTCCGATGTCGCAATATTGAACGTGGCGACAGGAGTGCCTTCCTGAGTGTAACGAATCTCCGGGTCTGCCCCAAGGTTTCCTATAAGCATTGCTTTATTAAGCATATTTCCTCCGATATAAGTATATGTTTTGAATTAGTAATATGATGTTAAAGAGACGATCATACAATAATGGTCTTCCTAGAAGTACGTCTAACTGATACCATACCGAGCTTCCAATTGGCTAGGAAAATTTCTATTTTTCACGGGTTCATTGTCCGATCAAGCATAAGAGGGATCCCTCCTTGCTCCTCCGGAGTAAATCCCATCACATCTTGCCAGATTTCATCACTTTCCATACAAAAATAGATACACGTTTCTGGTGCTGCATACTTTTTAAGAAGTGAATAAATATGTTTGTAAAGAGTGACTCTTCTTGGGCGAAAGTAACGTTTTTTATTATCAAGTCCTTCAATAAATTCCTGATAAAAAATCCGCGATTGTGGAAATCGACCTGTCCCAATAGTTTTTAAGGCAGGAAGATACCGTAATGCCCCAAGCGAAATCCAGACGATCTGTTCAGCTGGAACGACCTGATAGAGCCGGGTTATGGTTTCTTCATACCCTTTTTCCCAACCGGGATGATCAATGATCGGGTCAAAATGAAAGGCAAGCTTGTAGCCCCACTTCGCACATTGTGCTGCGGCTTCCAATCGTTCTTCTAACGTTGCAGTTCTGATCTCCTCTTTCTGCATCACCAAGGTACTATTTAATGACCATGCAAGAATTGTTCGCCCATTATGCTGAAGACCTTCAAGGTTATCAATAACTGCACTTTTAGTTTTTAACTCAAGAACTGCCTGCTTCTGCCCGGCCATATATTCAACCAGTTGAGTACTGAGACAAGTAATTCTGTCCAGTGCCATGGAATCTGTAAACTCACCGGTCCCTATACGGAAAAAGCGATCCGGCTCTACTGCAAAAGCTGTGGTCATTTCTTTGAAGATATCTTCGGTATTTATAAAAAATGTCAACCAGGGCTTATTTAAATAGGCCTGTAAAATACAATAGACACAATCCATTGGGCAACCCATGCCAATATTAAGCACCTGATAATCACAGCATCTATACTCTTTAGTTCCAGGACAGGGCTTAAAAAAATGGCCCCTGTTTTTACTTAAGAGCAGATGGTGTTTTCCCTGAATCAGATTGTCTGGATATTCTCCGTCAATCCCACGAGGGTCACCCCGATCAGCAACGATCTTGTATGGCAGGTTTGCTCTTTTAATAATCTGCTGGGTATATTCAAGTTCCAGACAGGATTCTTCCACATGAATCTCTGTTAAATATATAGACGGATCTTTCCAGGAATTGACGTTTTTCATCACTTTAGTGTAAGAGAAGTTATTAAATGTTTTGGCACTTCAACGGGCAGAATGCAATCATTAGAAATGACACTCTCTGCCCAATCTGCAACTGATATATATACTTCACCTTCTGAATTTCGCCCATGCTTAATACATCCCTTGCCATAGACATGACACTTTCGCTGCAGCTCTTCAATGGCATACAGAGTATGTTTCCGGGAAAGCGTTCCTCTTCTCAAAAGATTCGCAATTGACCAAATCCGTAATTTATCCATCCCAACACGAAATTCATAGGATACCTGATCGTTTCGTCCACCTTCCTTGATGGTAAGAGGTGTCTCTACTAATAAAAAAGGATAACGACAGGAACCGCGCAGCCAGAGATCATAATCTTCACAACAGCGGAATTTTTCATCAAACACACCTATTTCATCGAAAAACTCTTTTTTAACCATAACCGTCGACATTCCTACGGCACAGATCTGCAAGCAGTGCTTAAAAATATCTCCATTTCCAGGCTGATGGATTTTCTTTTGGTTAAGATGGATACCACGGCGATACCAGCGCTCTTGTGTATGCGAAATCAGTATCTCCGGATGTGCCGTAAGGGCATCAAACTGGAGTTGCAGTTTTTTCTTCTGCCAATGATCATCAGAATCCAGGAATGCAAGAAACGGAAACCTTGCACGCTCTATCCCAACATTCCTTGCGCTGGCAGGACCTTTATTATCCTGACAAATATACCGCACCGGTATGGAGCATTCTTTTGAAAAGCCTATTACAATTTGCTCTGTTTCATCTGTAGAGCCATCATCAACAACCAGGATCTCGTTACAGGCAAGTGTTTGACGCCGCACAGAATGCAGAGCTCGAGCTAAAAAAGATGCCCTGTTATAGGTTGGGATAATTACCGATATTCCGGTCATTTTATTTTGCTTTCAAAGAGTATTGAGAATTAACAGAAGATTTATCCACCAAAATACTGTATATCTGTGAGATTTTCAATATGAGTTAATTTCCTTATTAAATTTGAACAGATACTTCTTACAAGAATACTCCATGAGCAGTGAAATACTTATAAATTCAACAAGCTACGAAACCCGAATAGCATTGGTTGAAAATGGCCATCTGGCCGAATTCCATCTTCAGCGTCCCACAGAAAAAGGGCTCGTTGGTAATATATATCGTGGCCGAGTTGTCAGGGTACTTCCAGGCACGCAGGCCGCATTTGTTGATATTGGTCTTGAGAGAACAGGCTTTTTATATGTGGATGATGTTTATATCTCCAATGCTGACCTCGATGCCAGGATGATGAAAAGGCAGAACCCCTGCGGTAAACTAGAGTTTTCCTCTTCTTCTCCCGATGGAGACACGAACCGCTCTCCGGGGATGAATATCGAAGACCTGCTCACCGAAGGCCAGGAGATCACTGTTCAGGTAGGAAAAGATCCGATAGGCACTAAGGGTGCCAGGTTAACCTGTCATATTACTCTGCCGTGTAGGAACCTGGTTTTTATGCCTCTTACCGACCATATTGGTATTTCCAGAAAAATCCAAAATGATGAAGTACGCACCATGTTAAAAGAGCGTATTGAATCGTTGCATCCTGCCGGAACTGGCTTTATTGTTCGCACCGTTGCCGAGAATGCTACGGTGGAAGAACTTGAAGCAGATATGGAATTCCTGCTTCTTCTCTGGGATGAAATCCAGGATATTTCAAAACGTTCCGCCACTGTCCCGGTTATGATTTACGAAGATCTTGATATCACTCTCCGTTCTGTCAGGGACCTTTTTACCGCTGAAGTAACCAACCTTGTTCTTGATGATAGAAAAACCTATGAAAGACTTTCAACATTCGTCCAGACATTTGCTCCTAAACTTCAGAATAGAATCTCTATGTACGAAGGTGACTCACCTCTTTTTGAAGCTCACGGCATAGATGTTGAAATCAGCAGAGCTCTTGACAAGAAAGTCTGGCTTCGTTCAGGTGGTTATATCATTATTGAAACCACCGAGGCCCTCTCTGTAATTGATGTAAATACAGGAAGATTTGTTGGTAAAAATGACCTTGAAGAAACCATATTCAAAACAAATATTGAAGCTGTTAAGGAAATTGCCTATCAGCTGAGACTGCGAAATATCGGTGGGATTATAATAATTGATTTTATCGATATGGAAGAAGAGGAACACCGCGAGGAACTCTTCACCTCATTCAAGGAAGCAGTAAAAAAAGATAAAAGCCGAATAAATATCTTAAAACTTACAGAGTTTGGTCTGGTTCAGATGACTCGGAAGCGCAGTTGCGAAAATCTCAACCAAATGATGTGTGAGCCTTGCCATTATTGTGCAGGTGAAGGCGTACTGAAATCCAGACGAACCATCTGCTATGAAATTTATCGTAAGATCTCCCGCAAGGCAAGGCGATATAACAGCCACTCCGTCACCCTCAATGTTCATCCCAGAGTTGCCGATATGCTCTTAAAAGAAGAGGAATCCGTAACCAATGAGCTCGAACGTGATATAGGAAAGCGCTTAATCATTGTTCCAAGTAAAAAGCTCCATTTAGAAAAATACGAAATCCTTTGGGATTAATTAACACACACATACCCCACTTGCAATGAGACCACATTATGACACGATTACGAAGCAGCCATAGAAAGAACAGATCATCATTTCCATTATTTATTATATTTTTTCTGCTTCTTGCAGGTGCCGGTGGATATGCTTTTCTTACTTGGTTTGAGGGCGAAATGCCCCTTATAACAGGAAACGACCTCCCACCGTATCTTGGAAAGAATACGACAATATCACTGACTATCAGTGATCAAAAAAGTGGCCTGCGCGCAATCGAGATTATTCTTATACAAGAAAACACCGAGAATGTTGTGCTTTCAAGAGAATTCTCTCGTCCAGGGAAGAACGGAACTGGTGGTACGTTGGAAGAAAGTATTCAACTTACAATTGATGCAAAAAAGCTTAAATTGAAAGAAGGCGAAGCAACGCTCAAAATCACGGCCACCGATTATTCTTTACGCAGAATTATGAAAGGGAATTACAGTGAATTTTTTCACACAGTAATAGTAGATACAAAACCACCTAAGATAGCAATTATCCATAGTGAAAGATACATTCAACCCGGTGGTGCTGGAATTGTTATCTATCGTGCAGAAGATTCCATTAAACATGGCGTTCTGTTAAATGGTGTATATCATCCCGGTTTCCCGCTTACCGATGGTTCTGACTCAAAATTTATTTCCTACATAGCTCTTTCCTACACCACTGAAGCCATCGATGAGTCTGCAATTATTGCAGAGGATGCATCGGGAAATAAAACGGTTAAACCCTTCAATTCGGTATTAAAAAAGCCAAAACAAAAAACGGATCAAATCAATGTGGGCGATGGATTTCTCAATAGAAAAATCCCTGAATTTGAAGAACACTACCCGGAAATGGAAGGTGATCTTGTTGAAAAATACCTCTACGCCAATCGTACTGTCAGAAAAATGAACAACAAGAAAATCCATGATCTCTGTCTCTCACCCGGGCAGAAGCAGTTATGGTCCGGTAAATTTCTACGAATGGCAGGTAGTGGTAAAGCGGGATTTGCAGATCATCGCACATATTATTACAAAGGCAAGCCCATCGATAAACAGGTCCACCTTGGGATGGATATTGCATCGACCAAAAATGCTCCAATCAAGGCTGCCGGTGCAGGAACAGTTATATTCGGTGAATACCTCGGAATTTATGGAAACATGGTAATGCTAGATCATGGCCAGGGGGTTTTCAGTCTCTATTCCCATCTGAGCCAGATCAATGTTGCAGAAGGTGATAGCCTTGGTAAAGGAGATGTGCTTGGTAATTCCGGAATCAGTGGAATGGCAGGTGGCGATCACTTACACTTTTCAATGCTTGTAAATGGTGTTTTTGTAACCCCTAAGGAATGGTGGGATCAACATTGGATAGATGTAACGATAGACGGCCCGTTGGTTGACGCAAAATTCTAACAACTGCAGATATGCTCTTCACTGGATCAACACCAGACTGAATGTCTCTCCCGTGAAGAGTATCGTTTCTTAACTCCTAGAGATCAATCCTCGACTTCGAAGTCCGGCCCACCACACAATTTGCAGCGCAACTCCGGATCATCCCGATCAAAAATATATTCCCAGTCTTTGGCTTTGATCTCTTCTTCACGGTCGCGCCCACAGGCCACGCAGACCCAGATATCCCCTTCTTCGGTTTCAAATAAATGCATATCATTCTCCTTAATCGTATATATATTTCATCAACTAAAAGGTACGAACCAATAACTCAAAGCATGAGCCTCATTACCTTATCTATTCCTTTTTCACAAGCTTTGCCCTGTCACCCAAATTCTTTCTTGTTACCTTAGTCATAATTCTGTACACTCTGAAACGCAAAACAGCAAACGACCACACGCACTCAATAGACAAAAATAAAGAACACCAATGACACTGAACCTCATAAGACCCCCAAAACTATTATACAGCTACCTGGCAACGGAAATGCTCGCACCATTTTTTGCCAGTTTTGTCATAATGAACAGTGTCTTTTTTCTAATTAAACTCATTCCATTTTTAAATGTTGTACTAGAGCTTGATATTAATTTTACTGATTTTATTCGGCTTTTATCATATCTCTTTCCAAATATGTTCCTCTATTCCATTCCCATGTCTGCCATGATGGGAGTTATTATTTCCTTTACGAGACTGTCAAGTGACACAGAAATACTTGCCTTTAAGGCAAGCGGAATCAGTCTCTATCAGATGATCCCTCCCGTGGTAATCGTTTCGCTCGCAATTGCCCTGCTCACCGGATATTTTTCAACTGCCCTGATGCCAAAATCCGAGCTTGCCATGAAACAGCTAATGTTTCAGCTGGCAAAAGAAAAGATCGACAAGGGTATTAAGGAACATAAGTTTACCGAAGCACTCGGAGATCTTGTTGTTTATGTAGAAAGCATTGATAAAAAAAGTGGCGAATGGGCAAATGTTTGGGTGTCCGATATGAGAGGGCAGGTCCATCCTATCATAACCATGGCCCAATCTGGATCAATGGAGGCCCATATTGACACTATGCTGGTTACTATTGTGCTGGAAAATGGCAGTCTCCATCGCCCCGATGGTGCGCGTTCCCAGATTGTAGGATTTGAAAAATATACTATCAATATCCCACTTCAGCCCCCCACTATTCTAGGTGGTGAAGATGTCACTAACCTTTCAGCAGCATCAATGACTATGACTCAACTCCAGGCTTCTGCCAATTTTTTTGGAAGAGACACCTCCCCCGGCAGAAGCCGTCTGGCTCACTACCATAAACGTATTGTTCTTCCTGTGGGTTGTTTTATTCTCAGCCTACTCGGTTTGCCCCTTGGGCTTCAGGCAGGACCAGGCAGAAAAGCCATAGGGGTACCGCTGGGGCTCGCTTTTTTCATTTTTTACTATATTCTTTTTACACTAGGGAAAACTGCCGCTGAGGACAGCAACATCCCAGTGTTCATAGCAATGTGGCTACCAAATTTTGTTTTTCTTTGTATAACAGTTTATTTTATTAAACAAGCAGCCAGAGAGCGCCCGGTTATTCCATATTCTGTCACTAATGGAATCACAACATTTATTGATAACAGAATCACTCCTTTAATAAAAAAATTCAGAAGAAAAACTGATAAAAAGTCTTCCATTGCTACAGATCAGTCTCTTCCTCAACCTTCTAAGGCTGTTCCTGTAAAGAAATCGAGCCCCAAGATAACAGGAGCCGATTACTTAACCGAGGGAACGGTTCACGGTAATATCAAAAGCCATATCTGTCATATACCTGGTTGTGAATTCTACTACTGTAAGAACTGTACTATAGAATTTAAAAACATGGAGGTTGCCATGGATTCAGGATTTGAGCCATGTCGTATCTGTAAGATTATTATAGAAAAAGAAAACGATTAGCCAGCTTCCTCTATAGCCTTCTTCAATGCTGCAATATGTACATATCCTGCGAAATGTACAGGACTCTTTCCAGTAACCGGGTCAAAGCCACTCGGATCAGCCGAACAAAAATACTGAACCTGTCTCGGAAGTCTCGTTAATACATCTTCTACCTGGCAACCAATATACTCCTGCAATGCATCCCAGGTTGCTCCACATGGTGCACCTCGTAGCACTTCTATCTCAAGGATTTTGTCCCCTTGCAGCACGACCTTGTATTCAGGTAAACCAAAAGTGTTTCCGTAACTTCCAAGTTTTTCATTTCTTCCAAGCCCGCAACAGGTAAAGGGAGTAAAACCATCTCCTTTTTTTCCTGCTGAAACAATCGGTATATTCTTTTTCTGGCACAATTTTATAAGATAATCTACGAGATCGGGATGTTTGAGAAAATTCAATACCAGATCAGCATTGAAATCATTCAAAATATACTCTTCCGGCTCTTCAATGAAATCTGGTAAAAACGCGTCTACAGAGATCACCCTACTAATTTCTATACCACCGCCATACCTGACAACACCCTCTATTTTATGTTCTCCTGATCCCTGCTGCTGAAAAACAATTAGCTCCATTTTATCCTGCTCCTTTAAAACGAAATTTAATGGTATGACAAAGCCTACATAAGCTATTGATTACATACTTCTTTTATCTTGACAGTAAAAAGGTACCATTATAGAATCTATAACATATTATGCAAAGTAATTTGACTACTTTTGGACACCCTTGCATTCGTCCATCCCCCATTTAAATTGAACCTGTCGTGGAGAATATAAAGTGGATTACGATTCAAAACTTTCTGACATTATAGCAAGTCTTCCAGAAGTATCAGGAGGATTTCTCTATGCACCGGATAGAGGAATTTACTCAAACCAGACAAGTGGTGTAGCAAATAATGAGTCATTACAGCAGGTCAGCTTTAAGATGACCAAAATTGTTTCTATGATTTCTGTCCATTTCCATGATACTGGTGGCATCAGAGTGTGCTTTAGGGACTTGATTCTTTTCGGTACACAAATAGAAGCTGGACACTGGTTATTCCTCCTTCATCAACCATCTCTTTCACCAGGAATGGTGAAAATGACTGTACAGATGGCTCTCAATATAGAGCCTGATAAAACTCCTCAGGTTGAAATTATTCAGGAAGCTGTCGTTGATAATCAACCAAATAAAGAAATTATGGCAATCCTTCTTGCCGATGAATCTGAGTTACAAGCTCCCCTCACTCGGATTCAAGATGAACTTGCAATGTATATTGGTCCTGTTGCCGAACTTGTTTTCCAGGATTCAGTGGAAATATGGGCATCCACCCACACCCCATCCATCGAAAATCTTCCCGAACTTATTTCTATGATGGAACAGGAAATTGATGACGATGAAGACCGAGAGAAATTTTCAACCAGCCTCAAAAGCAAAGAAGAGGAATAACTATAATGGCTACTGCAAAAGATTTTTCAAGACTCGGTGATATTGAAGGAGTTTCCAGATACATTCTTGTTCGTAATGATGGCTACGTGGTGAGTGAAAACTACGAAGAGGCCGTAGCTCTATCTTCTGCTATTGTTACAAGTGGTAAATTTTGTGACTCACTCAGTGATGATCTTGAAGGACGTAGATATATTTACTGTTGCGTTGAACGAACCTCTGGGGACAATGTGCTTGTTTTCTCACTTGGCCGCTACTACCTTGGCATTATAAAGCATGCCGACTGTGATCCTCAACAACTAGCTGATACCATAATTGGATTTTTAAAAGGCCTTGCCTGATTATATCTTGCCCTCACGGAAATACCCATGAAGTTACCTAATGCTGCTGAAATGCGTGGCCTTGACCAAAGCGCCATAAATGATTTTCATATTCCCGGTATTGTTCTTATGGAAAATGCTGGCCTGGGAACAGTACAGATGATGGAAAAGGAACTTGGTTCCCCTTCCAACTCATTTGCTTTAATCTTTATAGGCCCAGGTAATAATGGCGGTGATGGATTGGTTATTGGCAGACACCTCCATCAAAGAGGCTGCAAACCTATTTTCTTTTTCCTTGTAGATCCAGATAAATTAACTGGTGATGCTGCTGCAAATATGGCCATAGTCAAAAAACTCCGACTACCCTTTCATATAATTGACACTGTGGGTCGTGTCCAGACTCTACCTGTCCTCTATAAACAATTTATTAACCAGGGAAATCCCTGTTACGCCGTAATCGATGCCATGTTTGGGACCGGACTTGCGCGACCTGTAAACGATCAGTTTGCCGAAGTTGTCAAATTTATAAATTATTCTGATTCAGTTCGTGGCATACCGGTCATTTCTGTGGATATCCCATCAGGTCTCGATTCAGATAATGGAAAAATACTTGGTACCTGCATCCGAGCTTCTTATACAGCCACTTACGGTTGCCCAAAACCTGGCCATGTGCTCCACCATGGCCCTGAATTCTCCTCTGCTATTTCTGTTATAGATATTGGTATCCCTCCAGAAGCCATGGCGCGTGCAAAAATCACCACTGAGCTGCTCGATATGGCATTAGCGAGTTCTCTGGTTACCCCTCTTAAAAGGGTGGACAATGCCCACAAAGGAACCCACGGACACCTTGCTGTACTTGCTGGATCAACTGGGAAAACTGGAGCTGCTACTCTTGCTGTTAAGGGAGCCCTTCGTTCAGGAGCTGGACTGATAAGTCTTTTTACCCCACCGGATTTAAATTCTATCTACGAAGCCACACTTATCGAGGCAATGACCATTCCACTGCCAAATTCAATCTCTATTCCAGGGAGTAGTGACTTTGCTTTTATCCAACAGCATATACTCGGGAAGAAAGCTGCGATTATTGGCCCTGGAATTGGTACTGACCCAGATACAAGCAAGCTGGTATTAAAGCTTTACCAGACAGTTACACTTCCCATGGTTCTTGATGCCGATGCCTTGAATATTCTTGCAATGAATCGCAAGAACATGCCGTCCCCTGCTGGGCCAAGAATATTTTCTCCACATCCCGGGGAAATGGCTAGACTATTAGGTTGCTCAATCGATGCCATCAGAGATAATCGGATGAAAGCAGCAAAGGAAGCATGTAGAATCTATAGTAATGGCCGAAAAGACTGTATTATGATTTTAAAAGGGGCCGGAACCATAGTTACATCCTCCTCTGGACTCACCTATATAAATACCAGCGGGAACCCGGGTATGGCAACGGGAGGTATGGGAGACGTACTAACTGGCATTATTGGAGCCCTGCTCTGCCAGAATATGGATGTTGAAAGTGCTGCTGCGGCTGGTGTGTTTCTTCATGGAATGGCTGGAGATAAACTCTATGATGATACTGGATTTGGCTACACAGCCTCCGAACTAGGCGATGGGATACCCGGCTGTATCAAACAGTTGTTAAGTATTTCGTAACTATTCACCTGCACCCCATCTTCGCCCATTCCGGAGTCTCATTCTTCGCTTACCCGGCATGCTAAACAGTTACAGTTCAGTCTTGTGCCAATTATCAGGTACTCGCTGAATGGTTACAGTATTTCTTAAGCTACATTAGCTCAACATATTGAGTTAACAAATCAAAATCCTGCTCATATATATTTAAGAACTGGACTCCTGTAACATACTCACTGGTTTCAGAGTTCTTTTTACACCACATCACCTTCCCCATAACTTTAAGCAGTTTTGCTCCCTTTACCTGAGGGGAAGATTTTTCTCCACTCAGTACAATCCGAAGACGAAGCAGACTTTCATCCTGATATCGCATTTGACCATAAAAGGAAACACCGCCTTTACTCACATCTCTTCCACGGCAGGAGATAATGGACAAATCAGACGCAACACCTTCCTCTTGAAGGTGGCAAACTTCTATATCTATATCAATAGGAACACGTCTGTTGACACGCCTCTCGTCCAAGTTAATATTTTCCATAAGATATACTGCCTTGAGAAATATTCTAAATTAGGTACTTCACAGTGAAAGTTTCGAGGAATTGGTAATCAGGCTGTTATAACATTTTCTTTATTAGCGTAATGACACTGCTGAATAACAGAGGCAAGCTTGGTTTCATCAAGACCTCCCTGCAGGTTATAACGAACAAAAGGGCCACTGGTCATTGTCTTATGAAGGCAATACTCCGGATTGAGGATATAACTACTTCCCCCTTCACTGAGGATCATTTCAAGACCTTTACTGCCATCGGTTTGAGATCCAGACAGCAGAACACCAGCAACACGATTTTTTAGTAATGATGCAGTCGATACCATCAAATCATCTATACTTTCAGAATTGTCGATCTTTTCAGAAGAACGAACTTTAAAAGTGTAATGACCGGAATAAGGCGAGAGAAGAACCTGGTCAGAGGCAGAAAAGATGTAACAGCTACCACCTTCGAGGGTGGTTCCGTTTTGTCCAATGGTCACCTCAAAATCACAGATGGCATCCAGATATTTTACAAATGATTCAACATGATCCGAAGAATCGAGTACCATAACGCAAATAGCCCCGCCCATATCCGGATTCAAGGCTGGTATGATCTTAAGCAAATTTGGGTTCATCCGACTAAAGCGTACTTCGTTTCATGAAGGGCCATTATTTTCAGCTTGAAAAATTCATAATCTCTGAATCCATATGCTTGGCGTTTCATAGTTTTGATC
>Ga0307929_1000867_pt1 | contig 26652 bp, 18 predicted proteins | sample AceLakmetage1330_FD_203160 | JGI IMG/M metagenome (GOLD analysis project Ga0307929, IMG submission 203160) | Saline water microbial communities from Ace Lake, Antarctica - #1330 | ecosystem: Environmental > Aquatic > Non-marine Saline and Alkaline > Saline | place: Antarctica: Ace Lake...
TTATTAAAAATTACAAAGCTGAAACAGAAGGGTTGGTAGAAGGGTTGGTAGAAGGGTTGGTAAAAAGCCAGCAGGCCATACTGCGGATGATAGAAAAGAACCCGTCATTATCCAAAAAAGAGATGGCTGCTACCATTGGTATCAGTACCACAGCCCTTGATAAAAATATCGGAACACTGAAGAAAAAAGGCCTCCTCCAAAGGGTTGGTTCTGCCAAAGGCGGTCACTGGAAGATTCTTATTTAGTCTTCGGCATAAAACCACACATGCCCCGGGAGGTGACCACCATTCATCGGCTTCTGGGCAGTCGTCCAGATTCCCGGCATTTTGTTCACCATGGCCAGAACCGCCTCCACGTGGATCTTCTGGTGGTGGATGAGGCCTCCATGGTGGATCTGGAGATGATGGCGGCAATGCTGGATGCCTTGCCCGCCCATGCCCGGTTGATATTGCTGGGGGACAAGGATCAACTGGCATCGGTGGAGGCAGGGGCCGTGCTGGGTGACCTGTGTCGGGATGCAGATCCTCCCCGGTATGACAAGGCGTTTATGGACTGGGCCAAAGAGTACACGGGATATTCCCTTAAAAAATTTAAGGGAAAGCCCGGTCCCATGCAAGAGCACATTGTGGTGCTGCAAAAGAGCCATCGATTTGGGGAAAAAAGCGGCATCGGAGCCCTGGCCCGGGCCGTGAATGCAGGAGATGCCCGGAAAAGTATGGGGCTGTTTCAGAAGGATGGGGGTGAGTACACAGACATAAAACGCATGGTGCTGGAATCCCTGGAGGTGAAGGCCTTTCAACGCCTGGTTCTTTATGGGTTGGACAGCAGCGCCGTTGCACCGGACGACAAATCACCCCATTTCAATTCAATGAAGGGCAGGGGAGATGATAACGTGCATTTCACGGACAAATCAGAAGCGTATCAAACGAAAGGGGGATACCGGATTTATCTGGAAGCGGTGGCTGCATCTCCCTTAAAAAAGGGTGCGGTTACTGAAGAATCAGAAATCCTGTGGTTAAGGCAGGTGCTGGAGCTGTTTGGTCAATTTCAATTGCTGGCGGTGGTGAGAAAAGGTCCCTTTGGGGTGGAGGGGTTGAACCAGGCCGTGACCCGGATTCTGGCCGGTGCGGGATTGATTTCCAGCATTGATGGCTGGTATCCCGGCCGCCCGGTGATGGTTACCCGCAACGATTATTCCCTTGGGCTGATGAATGGCGACGTGGGCATTTATCTGCCGGTGTGGGACTTTGCCCTGGAAAAGGTTATATACCGGGTGGTCTTTCCCATGGTGGACGGTAGCCTTAAAAAGGTGCTGCCTTCGCGTTTGGATACTGTTGAGACGGTGTATGTCATGACCGTGCATAAATCCCAGGGATCGGAATTTGATCATACGGTGCTGGTGCTGCCCGACACCAAGAGCCCTGTGTTGACAAGGGAACTTCTTTACACCGGTATCACCCGGGCTCGTACCCGGTTTACCCTGGTGGAACCCATGGGTAGCTCATTTGACTGGGCCGTTAAACGCCGGACCCGCCGGGCCTCGGGTTTGGGGGATTTGTTGGTGTCAAAAGAATAATAACCAGTCATTTTTAAGAGTTTTAATGGCAATGGCACTGGGCTCGTACCTTTCCAACTTGTAAAAAACATAGAATATACAATAACCATCGTAATCGACAAACCACATCATATTGTATACTGGAATAGTACAAGCCCAGTGCCGAGAATCTAGCACCTCTTTGCATAAGAAAACAATGGCATGGTGGATGCGGACACTTTCTGCTTGACTACGAGATCAGATAAAAACCGTTCCACGTGATGGGCATTAAGATCTCGCGGGTGGATTTTACCACCAAAAAAACGGATATAGCGCAAAGTCCAATGGAAATAGGTTTGTTCTGCACGGTAAGCGTAATCATAGTATCGAAAAAACTTTCGGAATTGATCCATTAATTTCAACTTTGAATCGGGTCTAAATTTTGATTGACTTTCCATGTTTAAGATGAGTATATCTTCATAAGTGGAAAAATGAAACATAAATGTCATAAGTGGAAATGATTTTTATTTTACCTTGTTTGATATTGGGAAAGACTAAGCTGATTTTATTCCATGAGGTGAACATTCATCAAATTTAATGAGCGATTCGAACAAATATAATAGTTTCTTTTCAAATTTTATACCTCGTAAAGGCTTGGTTCAACTTTGATATGAGTACTGAAATTTAGAGGATATATAAAAGTGGATTTTAAAGCGGCATTTAAAGAAGTTTATAAAACCCTACCATTTACTCCTGACATAGGATCAATCTGGGCAGCTCCAAACAAAATTTGGAATAATGATTTTGCCTGGAACAAAGGACCGAATGATTATCACCCTGCAATTGTCGCTGAAATCAAACCTTGCAATACCATTCTTAGAATATTACCTGGTACAACAAGTAACCATGATGGTGAAAGATGTGCTTATAAGGTAAAATTGGGGAAAGAAAGAAAAATATCTTATTTCTTGTTTGCTCTTGCTATGCCTTACACAAAGGACAATCTACTTGATTTAGAGAGAGGATGGAGCGGTGTAGACGAGTTGAATAAAAATCAGTTAATCGACTATAAATCAAAAATAGAGATATGCTTGTGATGAAAAAGTTTATTGATGAACTGGCAAATAAAAAAATTACCTGGGAAGGATACAATGAACTATTAGCCTATTTTTATTTTATATTAAAAAAGTATCGTTGGCCCAAAAATATTATTGGAGAATATAACAAATCAAATAGTCGATGGGAAAAGGATGAAATTATAGAATTTGTACATCAATTTGTTGTTTTTTTATATGAATCAAAAAAATTTGAGTATCTATATAAAATTCCTGATCAGTACAAAGACTATTATTTTAATCAGATAATTGTCAGTTATGCTTCAAAAATAATTGCAAAGAACCAGAACAAAAAAGGTTTGAGCTATGAGTCCATCAAAAGAATATCATTGGATATACTAAATGACGATTATTTTTTAAAAACTATTGATCAAAAAAAGTATTGGTGGATGAATTCCTCCTTTGATATAACTCATAATACAATACTGGAAATCGAAGAGAAAACAAAATATCTTTCAAAAACCCCCTTACATATCAGTACAAAACATTATAAACCATTGGTGAAAGATGCGATTTATAGTGTTTTCTCACTAATTGATTCGCCACTGGAAGAATCAATACTATTTCGTGCAGTCTATGGGTTATTTGACCAAACTCAATTTAAAGCAGATGCAACAAGTGAAAATAATCCAATTTCCATGCCTGGCATTGATTATGGAAGAATAAACCAGGCTATTGACAAAATTTTTAAAGATGCGAAGAAAACAGATTTTTTATTGGCTCATGATTATTTGTTTAGTGAAAAGAAAACAACAATAAATGGGCTTGCTGAAAAATATAATATACCAAAAAGTACAATTCATTATAAAATCAATGGATTTAAAAAATTAATCAGAAAGCATTATTTACCCAAAGATGAAGAAGAAGGTATTGAGTTTTTCAAGACTTTGGAAAAAAACTTGGAAAAATATAAATAATTTGAGTTTACTATTTTATAGAGAGTTTGGCAAAAAACAGCACGATCTGAAAACAAGATGGTAAGAAAAAAATGAAACTCATACTCGATTATATAAGCGATCCGGTTATTAATAATTCAACAGAAATAATAGATTTTTCCGGGAAGCGATTAAGAGAAAACTATAGAGAATTTACCAAACTGCATAATAAAGAAGCCATACAATCAAAAAAAATTCAGCTTAAAAGTATTCCGAAAAAGAAACTACCGGGACAGATATGGTTATGTAAACAAAATTATGTTGATTATCTTGGAAACGATGTCCAAGGGACATTGCCCTATTATATATTAATTGTTAGAGCTGCTGAAGTTTTTGTAGACACCGATACTGAATTTATCAGGGTGCAGCCAATTTCAACATTCACAGAATTCCATGGGTTTGATGATATTGTGGTTGATGATGCTTCAATATTAGGATTCCCTTTTTTGATTGAAACCTGGAATGAACAGCCGATCCTCACCTCTTTGGTTGAAGTGTACATTACCGACATAAATATTGACTCAAGGAAAGGATTTGCAACTGAAAATAAGAATCTTTCATTTACTGGTGATCAAAAAATATTCCGAAATTTAGAGGTTAATAATACTTCATACTTACGTCAGTCTGTGATTTCCGTATTGTCTTGGCTGGAAAACAAGCAAGAAGAAAAATCAGGTGTACTCATAAATTTTTTTGGGAAAACATATTATCCACCCAAAAATGCTCCCGATCCATCAAATAATGAACACCCTGTAGATTTTAAAGTTGCAGCTAAAAAAGGCTTTAGTGATTCAAGAGAAATTTACAGGTTTCAGGAAAAAACTAATGATCACACTATTACAATTATAAAAGATGAAAACAGGTATAATGTTATTCTGGATCAGTTGGGAAAATCAAAATTAATTGATGGAAAAGGAACTCAAATTCAAGGAATAATGAAAAATAAAAAACAGCTTTTTAATGGACTCAACTCCGGAATATATGAACTGATTAATAATAGTTATTCCACAACAATTAAAATAAGATTGCAATAATATGAAAAGCGAAAATAATTTAACATCCCGTCAATTGGTGTCCTTGATCCACAACACAGAATGGATTGATTTAAGTGAAGATCATAAATCGTTAAGAAAAGATTTAGAAAATTATATTGAAAACTCTTGTGTTAAAAAAATAGGCGAATCTCCTGTGATGGTAAAAGGGGCTTTTGGGATTGGTAAAACAGCTTTTTTAAATTATTTATTTCATTATGGATGGACTGAGCTGAATATTCCAGTTTTTCAAATGGATCTTAGCGAAATCATATCAATCTTGAGGGAGTATAACAATAATAATGGGTTAGAGAAAACACCAAATGAAGATGTGGGGAAGATAATAGGAAATTCATTAAAAAAGCAAATCCAATTATTAAAGGATAAGGATTTTTCAAAAATTCAAGGGGGAGAATTATCATTTCCTGGGTTTAAGAAAGAAAATTCGAATTTAACGGATTATCTGCGTCGTTTCGAATGTGCATCCTTGTATTCATCTGATAATGGCAAATTTGAAAGTAAGGAGTTCGAGGTTTTTGATTCGAAGGTTATTGACGCTGCCACAAAAGAAAATACTAAATGTCTCTTGCTTATTGACGAATTTGAAGCAAAGTATCATGAGTTGAAAAATATTATTGAGATTTCTGGTGGCGGAATATTAAGAGCTTTCTTTGATCATGTTACGGATACTTCTTCTGATTACTATTGCATAATCGCAAATGGGCCGACTTCAGGCTATGAGTTATCAAAAGACACCCATACGAATACTTCTAGAAGTAGTGATGCGGCTGATCAAAGGCGAATTTTTGTCAAGCAGATTTTCACACCGACTGTAAAATCATTATCGGAAACATTTTTAAAAACTTACGATAAAAATCATATAAATTTTTACTGGTGGCTTTCACGGGCCAGACCCGGCCAGATAAAATTACTTAAAGAATCATTACGGCCTTTTGAAGAGCTGCAAAATAATAGTTATATTGATTTCATTACAAAAAATGACGTTTTGAAAAATCAAGTGGACGATATGGGGGAGTCCAATGTCCCGTTATTGAAATCGGAATTACTTGAAAATTTAAATAACACAAAACTCCAGAATAAAATCAAAGATTTGCTTATATCGCTTGGTCCCAGTCAAATGGATGTCAGTGAGAAATATTGGAAAGATCTTATAGCCAAGAACAGCGATTTGTTTTATGTCTCAAAGAAACTAATTGAAAAAGATGAAATTATTGATGCATTGCTACACAAAGACATTTCAAAAAAAATCAAAGAAAAATCCATTGATAAAAATATTCTACATAAATATTTAGATCTGATTCTTAGTTCAATGTCAGATGCCGATGATAAAATAGCTATTGGGACGATTATTAAAAAAGGTGATTTTCACAATTCAGTATCACAAATAATATATAGTGTTTTGAAAATGGTGGATGACTTTATCAGTATCTATGAAGATGAAACGGATACTAAGATAAAGTCACTTTTGGATTTCTTAAGGGACCTGATTAACACTACAGATGAATTTGCTGATATTTGGGATGAGTTTGAGGCAACCTATGCGTTGATCGAAGATAATAGTATTGAAATAAGGAAAGAAGAGAGTCTCTATATCCAATTAAGCCTTCACAGCATTCGAGAAATAATTGAACAGCCCATTGGGTCTCCAAGATTAAACTATAAAAATGAATCCTTGGAAGATATCGTTTCCGAAATCAATTCTTTTGATAGAATAATAATGCATAATGATTCTGAAAATGAAATCATATTTATCCCTGTATTTTCAAACGAAGATTTATTTAAATCATATGTAGATATGCTGAAAGATTACCTTGGCAGTAATTGGCATGAAGGCAGAAAATATTATAGAAATGGACGTATAATAACGAGCATCGTGTATTTTAAAAAAAATGAGATTATAAATGATTTCAAAAAATGGCTTTATTATGGTGAGGACGCCGAAGGAAAAATGGAATTACCTTGCCTCTTAAAAAAAATTTCCTGTGTAAATATTAAAGAGTTCCAATTAAACAATTCACAACGGTTATCTGATTTTATCAATTCTCTCTGCGGGATTGGTGTGGCAGGGTTTACAAAGGGAGAACTAACTACAGATGCTTTATGTGAATACGATCATGATGAAATAATTTATATCAATAAAATCATCAATAAAATTGTTGATCCGACCTGGACAGAAAAAAAACAGATTCGAAGGACAATTACCTATTATAGAGATCTGCTTTTAAGTGGGGAAAACAGTGCTTTTAATTCAATACTCAAACAAGGGAAACAAGGATATCTATATCAAATAAGCCATGAGTTCAAAGGGCTGGGGGATGTTCAGAAGTTCAGCAACTCAATTTTGGCTGATGACATATCTCATTTTGATATCATTAAAAGCAAACCGACAAAAAACTTTATAAGCCTATTATTAGCAGACCATAGAAATATCGATAAAGAAGTTTTAAATATATTGTCAAATGTAAAAAAACTGTCTTTGCGAGGCAATGGTAACGGCATTTCATTAAAAGAATCGTACGTTTTTTTAAATACCCATAAAAAGCACCTCTCTCAATTTATTGAAGACTATTCCGGAAATGGCAAACAATTCAAATCTTTGCGTAAATATATAAAACTATTCGCTGATCAGACTGAAATTGAGGATACAGAATCATTTATCAAATATTTAGATGATGAAAATCCAATTATTGACAGTTATCTCTTCCATTTAAAATATTCTAAATCAAAAAAATATTTTTTACATGGAATTTATTTTTCTGAATTATTAAATTCCATTAATATGGAAGTTTTTTCAAAAAAAATATCTGAGGATCTAAATCAAAAAGATGATAAAATCAAGTCTTTGACTTATGAAATAAGTGAGTTGCATGAGGAATTAAAGGAACTGATCGGGGAAAAAGATGATTTTTTTTATAATAAGAATTTGATTGATTATAGAACAAAAATTTTAATTCCATGCAAGACTGTTAATGAAAAAACAAACAATGGCTCTCTTAAGATACTAATCCATTGCGTATTGCATAATTTTGAAAGCGTAATTCAAGAAACGCAATTGTTTAAAAATCAGCTTGAAAGACTGGTTAAAATTGTATCCTCATATAAAAATAAAATAAATGAAAAACAGGATGAAGTGGTCAAATTATACGATGAAGGCGGTTTGACGGTTAACCTTTTTAATGTAAGATACCCACAGGGAAGAAACAATCACTATTTTTATAAGAACATATTCAGGCCGTCATTTAAAAACACCGGCGACAGTTTTAGTAATATTTTTTCCCAAAAATATCATCCTGGGTGTCATTTTTCTATCACAGATACCAGGATTGAAGAATTCGAAAAAACACTTGAGGAATTTTTTATTAAAAAAGAGCCAGAGATGGATGAGACAATAGGCGAATTAAAAATGATTAAAAACCAAGTTGATCAAGTTGCTCAAGTTGAAAAATGTATAGATGATTTAATCCGAACTGTTTAATCCGAACCAATGGAAAAAAATAATGGAATTGAATATTTCTGAAATCGAAAACAAATACGATGCTGTAAAAATTGAGAAGCAAGAAGGTGACACTGATGCAATTTTACAGGCTTTAAAGGATAAAAACTTATATTCTGCATGGGTAAAAATTAAAGAAAAAAGAAAGAGAATTGAAACAGACAATGAATTCGGAAAGTACCAAAAAGAGATTAAATTATTTTTTGATGAAGTCTGCGCCATAATAACTTCGCCGGGAGTCGAAAAAACAATTGATTGGATTGACGGCTTAGACCCCAAATTTCCCTTGAGGAAAAATCATAAAAAATGGCTTCGCCAATTTTTAGAAGAAAACTATTCTACTCATAATGATGAGATCAAAAATATCCTATCAATCATCAATCTGTTCAATCCAAATGATTCTCTTTTTGAGGCTACAAAATCATCAACTAAAACTTTTATCGCAAAAATAATTTATAATTTTGATAATGAGGTTAGAGACGAGTTTGACCAAGAAATGCCTGATTTTATCATGGACCTAAATAAAATGGCAGAAGAGATATCCGAAATCAAAGAATTAAACCTCAAAGAGGTTCAGGATTTTTATACTTTGAATTTGGAGGAAAAAGCAAATGACAAATTTAAACCGAAACTGGACTTGCAAGCAGATTATTACTTTGAGTTGATTGGAAAAATCGTTGAGAATAAAGATGCATTAACAACAGATAAATCTAAAATAAGCATCTCCGAAATTGGTGATAAAATTAAGAAAAATATTGATGATATTTTCCAAAGTATTGAATACCTCAAATCTTTGAATATCCGTGACGCACAGAACAAAGATATTGAGAAACTTTATAATAAATTTGAACAAAGTTTTAATTTTCAAAGATCCAATGGGAATATTTCAGAAACGGTTCAGGATCGGATTGAGACCATATGGAACCCCATTATTGAAAGCTATGAGAGCATTAATAATTTTTTTAAAGAAAGTTCAAGGGAATCCATTGATGAATTCAAAACCAAGATGGGAAAAATAAAAAAGCCGCCTCAAGTAGAATCGATATTGGCAAAGTATATTAAAAAGTTAGAAAAAATGATAAAGGGTAATCCCCTTGAAAGTTTCCAACAAATAAAATCTGTAGATGACATATTAAAAACATTTAGTAAAAAAGCCGGAGACATAGGAAAAATAGAGGTCGAAAAAATTAAAAAGGAACTAAATTCTTATTTTCAAAACATTATTGATGAATTTAAAATAAAAAAAATAGAAATGCTTAACAATTGGGATGTTGAGCAGAAAGATATCTGCTCAATTAAAGATGAGTTAAGTGGAATGCGAAAAATTTTGAGAACAATTAACAATGCCAATGACTTAATCCAAGCCCTTAATAAAGAGTTTGAGGGGTTGATGCTTGGCTATGATAAAATTTTAGAAGATTTTACAAAACATTGTAAAGAAAAGGGAATTGATGAAGAAACATTGAGCTATTATGAGGATCTGCAGGATCAAGAAACCATTAATCACAACCAGCTTTTAGATAAAAATGTAATTTCAAAAATCAAAACACTGTTAGAAAACGGTTTGATCCAACTTTCCATTTCGAAGAATGCATGCAATGAATGATAATCAGAGCAAAATCATAGATGTTTTAGACGACTTGAGATCTTCCAATACATATGTACATAACGAGATTATTGATGGTATTAAATTCAGTTCTCCTGAATTTATATCAAGGCCTGTGTATCTTGTTGAAACTCTGGCAATCGTTAACGCCCTTGTTCCCAATGGAACCATGATGCTCTATGGTGGACATGGAGGAGGCAAAACAACTTTATGTAAAATTTTAGGACAGATTTTCACCAATAGAACACCGAATTCAATTGAAGAGGCAATATTAAGAGGGCATCCACAGTTAACAGAAGAAAAGATACTTGGCTCATTGAATTTAAAGCAAATGCTTGATCCTGCATCTATTCCAGACCATGGTAACATTGAAGTCCATTGGAATGAATTTGTTAAATCACAATGGAAAATCATTGATGAGGTAAACCGGTTAAGCCCTTATTCCCAGAATATTTTATTATCCTTATTGGCAGAAGGGGTTGTGAAATATCAAAACCAAACCCGTTCAGTTCATGGTTATACTGTCTTTGCAACGATGAACCCTAAAGACGAAGGTAATTTTGAATTACCAATGCCATTTATGGACAGGTTTGCAATAGCACTTCCTATTACCATGCCGGATTACGCAAGCATGCAAACAATAGGTAAAAAAAACAAGTCGCAGAGTAAACCATCCTCCCATCTTTTTCACAACAACGAGGAACTTAATGATTTACAAGATGAAATTAATATAAAAATCAAATATCAGCCGGAAGCTGAAGAGTTAATTAATGCAATTATTTCTGATTATAGAGTCTGTATCAGGACGGCAAAGGAGGCAAGTGAATCACTAACAGTTGATAATGGTTTGTGCGGTTCAGGAGAAAACGAATGCCATTACATACCGCATGTTTGCAGTAAGATTAAAAATCCTCTCAGTGTTCGTGTTAAAGAAGATTTATTTCGTTACGGAAAGGCAATTGCATGGTTTTTAGGAGATAAAGAAGTAAACAAAAAACATATCCAAGTTCTTGCACCTTATATGATCTGGCATAGATCTCACTTAAGTAAGCGATTTATAGATGAAACAATTGGAAACAGTTTTAAAACAAATACTTATTATATTAATCCAGAACTTGAGGGAACGAAAAAAATTGTTGAGCTGATCATTGATCGGTTTGGAAAGAAATACTCAAAATTTTTAAAACCAATTAAAAAGGCTCATAATGCTGAATTATCAAAAACAGAATTAGAAAAATTAATTACTGACTGTGAAGAGGCGGCTGTTGACGATTTATTAATCAAAAAAGAGCTTTTGCCAACACTAAAAGAATTAGAAAAAAATATAGAAAAAATCAAAGAATATAAAGAAAAGATAAAAGGAGCTAATACCCACGCAAAATTAAGTGCTCTTCAAGATAAAATCAAAAGAGAATATCAAATTAAAAATAGGCAAATACTATCGAAAAAAATTGAACAAAAAAAGAATAGATTAAAAATAGAAAAATATGAAAAGCAAGTTTTCAGAATCGTTTTCGGAATCAATGACCGTGGGTTTTTAATCGATAATTCTAGCGATAGGACTTCCGACTTGGGAAAAAGATTAGAAGAAATATATGGTTCTGATTTTAACTTCATACCCCGTGTCTCTGAAAGGGCCAGCCTCACATCAAGCCATGATGAGTATGACTTAGAGGTTACACCAAGAAAAAAACCAAAAGATAAAATTGAGCTAGAATTTTGGTATCGAGGGCCTGAAAATTCCAATATTGCCAACATGCTAAAAGAATATGACAACAAATAAATCTCAATATCTACAAAAGGCGATTGATGCGATTCAGGATGTTTTCAACAATGACTATCCTCTTTTATCGTTACCATTTCCCGATATCAATTTTTTACCTGAGGAAGAAGAGAATTTTCAAAGTGGGATGTACTATATAAGTATCGGTGATACATGGCAGATCAACTTGAATTTCGGCAAGCTTCCATCTAAATACAAAGACTTCCAGGATGAAGTTAAAGTGTTAACCCGTCATGAGATTGAGCACTATAGAACATGTCCTTTTAACGTTATAACCCACTTCAGGATGATTAAAACTATTAACGAAACTAACAGTAAGGAACTTCGCCACCAGGGTAATATGGCAGGCAGCATTGCCAATCAAATTGCAGATGTAATTGTTGATACCAAAAATTATAAAAAATATTCTAAAGAAACTTTAAAAAGTGAAATTGAGTGGATTAAAAAAGGGGGCAAAGGCCTTTTTAAAAATGCTCCCCGGCATAATAAACTTATGTTTCTGTTAAAACAATCTCTTTGGAAACAAGATCTGAAATTACATGAAACGGATGGAGATTTACTAGAAAAAGTTAACAGTCTGGCCAAAGAATTCAATGTGAATGAAAATATAAACAGATCGAATTTATTGGACTTAACAAAATCTTACACAAATCTATTTCAGCATCTTTATGAACTGGATATGATTGATGAAAAAAAAACACAAAAACAAAGTACTGATGTTTTGGATTCGATTTCCGCAGATTCTGATAGTTGCCAAGAACAAAATGCAGATTTGGAATCCGATTCCATCCCTGATAAAAACGGCGGAGATGAAAATGGAGAATTCTTATTTCAAGAATCGGAACAAATTGAGAATGCCGTAAATCAATTAGCCCAGGAATCTTCTTTTGAAGAGTTTTGCACTACCCTTGAAAGTGCAGGTATCAAACAATTAAACGAAAATGATAAAAAAATAATTTGGTTTGAACAGCAAAATATTGATGCCATTCCTTTAGAAGAAAAAATATCAAAGGGATCGAAAAGTGAAATGTCCTATCCTGCTCCCTGGAGAATCGGGGAACCTGTTGAGGACTTGGATTTGTTACTAAGTTTGCAGATATCTCCTAAAATTATTCCTGGAATTACAACGCTAAAATGGGAAAAACACCTGAATGAAATTCCATTGGATGAAAAAAAAGAAGCAGATCTGTTATTGGTGCTCGACCGTTCCGGCAGTATGGGAAAACTGTCAGATACAAATTCAAACCTGCACATAGCTGTATTAGCCTCATTCGGTTTTGTAAAATACTTTGAACAAAAAAAATCAGAAGTCGCTCTTATCTCTTTTTCTAACAACGCATTAATTGTTAACTGGACAAAAGAATATGATCTAATTAAAGAAAACCTTCTTTTAGATGGCGGTGGCAATACATATTTTCCTGAAATCCAAATAGAAAATTTATTACAAAAAAAACTTGTTAATACTGTGATGGTAATTATTACAGATGGGGAAATAGTAAACTGGAAGTCAAGCCTAAGACTATTTCAAAAAATATTATCATTAGGTAATAAAATCTTTTTATTTATCATAAACAATCATAGCATTACACATAATTATAAAGAGTTAGAACGATATGGAGGCTGTGTAGAAAACGTCAGCAGTGTAGACGATATTAGAGACATAGTTTTTCAAAGAATTAAATAAGGCCTGCACCGCGATTATATTTATGGGAGAACAAATAGAAGTGTGGCTATTCAACAAATTATTTGATCAAGGTGATCAACCAACACCTCGTTTCGCATTTTTAGGTACAGTAAATTGGATGAGAGGGCTATCTTTATTATGCAGAGAAATAGATTTTTCCCATACAGAGTTAAAAAATTTATACAGTAAAGTGAAACGTAGAAATCCAAATGAGAAAGCTGACATTCTTTCTTTTGAATGTTTACTCATGGCAATGCATAATGTCAGCGCTTTAGAATCAGCTTCGCAAAATGTAAATCCATATACTTTAGTAAGATCTGCAATAATAGCTTGGTATTATGCAACATATTATGCAAGCAAGGCAATGCTGGCAGCTTCAACAGGGGCGAATCCACAAACCCATGCAAAAACAGGGAAAATTTGGCAGACTGATTTAGTTGCAAGAGATTTGGTACAAGAACCATTCAATCTTTCAATTGTCAATTTAACCCCTAAAAACATTAGTGAAACTATTAAGCAAGTCAGGGGTAATAATGTTTATGACTTGAGCTCTTCACCAGCGAACCATGAAATGGCTTTAGGCGCAGCATTCTCTTACCTAAAAGGCACTGCCGAATATGAAAAATGGCGTTTAGAGGAACAGGTTAAAAGTAGCTCTGGATTTCGAAATAACGGTTTTTCTAATTTTCGCACAAAAGCAGCTAAAGAGCTTAGAGATAATAAACTCATAGGGGCGCATGTAAATTACCTTGTTCAGGCTTTCAGATATAGAGGAAAAGCAAATTATCGTGATGCAATATATTTATCCTATGGCGCTGATAATACAGACACTCTATTACAATTTATTGAAGACCTCGAAGAGGTGGCTGGATCATTTGTTTTGATGGCAGCTCACTATGTTGCTTGTCGAGTAGAAAAAAACAATTGGGATAGTTTTGCTAATGACTTAAATCAGTATGTAAAATTTACATTACCTTTTGATTCAACCGAAATATAACAATGCTTTTGCAGCGGAGCGCAAAAAGCTGCGCCCGCTGAAAAGCGGCGTTGTACGAATGAAGGCAAGCCATCAGGAAGAGCATCTTGATGATATACAAAGATTTGGAGCTGTGCGGAGAATATCATCTTTAGAAGCAATATGTTATGAGGATTATTTTTTTGGACCTTGTGCACTAAACCGGTTATTAAACAAAACAGTGACAGTTCTAAAAAACTATGTCTTCAAGTAATTGTATTTTATAATCATCCTCTCCGCACAGCTCCAAAGATTTTAAAGCTGGTAATAGAGAAAAGTTGTTAGCGTACAGGGGGGGTAGAAATCCCCAATAAGGTATAGGCCAAATAAGGATAAAAACATCATCCAACAAAATAGAATTCTACGGACAAAATGTCGTTTGATTTCTTTTTTTGGTCTTTAAGCCGGAATTCCTAATATTAAGGTTGTAAATGTTACCAAATTTATTAAAAAAAGAGAATGGGAAATTTGATGACGGCGAAGATTGGACTGCTTATCTTGAGTCAATCGGTGACTATGCACAAACAATAGATAGGGATTTTCTCAGTCAAATTTGCCTTGAGCATTTCGATAGATTTAATGAGTGTTTTCCAAGATTTAATTTGCAAAATCAAAAGATTAGCAGAGTTCACCTGACCACAGCAACGATATATTCTGATATCAGATATGACCATAATAAAATTATAGATTTCTGGTATTCTCAGATGGATAAATTTCTTGATGGGATCAGTCAACATAGGTATCCGTTGTTGAACTATTGCGGAACTGAGCATAAATGGCCATTCCCGCCAATTATTATACGTCATGATTTCGGTGTCGAACTTGGCGGTAAAAATTTGGGCAATCCATACCACTTAATTGAAGGAACTCATCGAGTGTCATTTATCAATCGATTGTTTGAGCTTAAACTTGTTGAACCAGATACTATACATGAATTCATAGTATTGAGGTCTAAACAAATACGTTCATCTGACTATTGGCCCGCAGACCAAGGAGCCGTTAATATTTAGGAGGGAAATAATTTCTGGTTTTTATATTATAAAAATTCATATTTAAGCAATCTCTTTTAAATGCAAAGAATCTTTAAATTAAATAATAAGACAAAGAGAAAAGGGTTCAGGCCTGCCGTTGACTCTTAGTTTATAAAAATTCTAACAACGAACATGCACCGGATTTCACCGGTGATGTTCAAAATTATGTGAAATATTTCAATTAATTCTGATGCTCTTCTTCTATGGAAATGTCATACCGATGCTCATAAAACAAAGAGAACTGAATCAAACAGTCTATACTTCCTGCATTGAAGCTGGATACCCCGAAATAGTTGCAAGAATCATTGCTGGAAGAAAAAAGACCTTTGACAAGAATATTTTTGAATTCTCCATTGAATCTATTAAACCGGCTATTACTATGGCTGGTGCCCCAGAGGCTGTCCAAAGGGTCATTAAGTCAATCCATGACAATGAAAAAATCTTGATTTTCACAGACTACGATGTAGATGGTTGTACATCTATGGTAGTATTGTACAAATCCCTCCATGAAATTTTCAAGATTCCAGAATCAAACCTCATAAAACTTACAGGACATAGAATAGAAGATGGATATGGGCTAACCACAACAGTGGCAAAGAAGATCCTCCAGCTTGAACCTGATTTAGTTATTACAGCTGATGCCGGTGCTTCTGATAATGAGAGGATAGAAACACTTGCAGGTGCTGGAATTGATGTGATCATAACTGATCATCATTTGCTTCCCAAAGAGGGTATTCCACAGGCAGCTTTTGCAGTGGTCAACCCTCAGCAGAATAATTGTCCATATGATTCAAAAATAGCTGGATGTGGAGTCGCATGGTTACTGATGACTGCTGTTGCAGTGGAGCTTGAATGTTCTTCAAAACAGAAACAGCAACTTCATCAAATGCTGGATTATATAGCTTTGGGCACTGTTGCTGATATAGTCTCTCTGGATTCTGTAACTAACAGGTACTTTGTGAAAAAGGGTCTTGAGTTTATGAATCGCAGGAACAGAAACTGCTGGCAAATAGCTATGGATGATAAAGAAGCTGGAGTTGGATATCTTGGCTTTCAATTGGGGCCAAGAATAAATGCAAGTTCAAGAATTACAGGTAGAGTTGATACTGCAATTGATTTTCTATTATCTGAAGACCCAGATCAAATCTGCTATTCTTATGATTTGTTAAATAAGCATAACAAGACTCGACAGGGTATTGAAAGTAAGATGCTTGGTGAAGCAAAGAAAAAGGTCACCCGTAAAGAACCAGCTATAGTCTTTTATAGTGAAAATAATCATGCTGGCATTCAGGGTATTGTGGCCAGCAAATTAACTGAAAAATTTGGTGTCCCGGCCATTATGCTCGCAGATGTTGGGAATCAGATGGTTTCAGGATCAGGAAGAGCAGGACAGTTTCTTCACCTGAGAGATGCACTTCAAGCGTTTGATGAGAAGATTCCAGGTGTTCTTAAAACATATGGTGGACATAAAGCAGCGGCAGGATTGAAATTGCACAAAGATAACATTGACCTTTTTAAGGAAGGTTTTTATGAGATCGTTCAGGAACAGTTAGAAGGACAGGATATTACACCTTACATGAAAACTGATGGCTCACTAAATGGCTTGATTAATCTCGATACATATTACCAAATCGATAAATTGATGCCATTTGGAATGGGCTTCCCCTCTCCAATTTTTTATAATGAAATGGTTGCCACTTGCATTAGAGCAATGGGAAACCCATCTGTTCATCTATCTATGCAGTTAGGAAGACATAGAGCTGTATTCTTTAGAGCTCTGGAGACACCGGATTCCCCATGGCCTGTTAGTGAAGGTGAAAAAGTCGGAGTTGTTTATTCATTGAATTTGAATGAGTGGCAAGGTCGGAGAAGTCTTCAGTTGATAGTGAAAAGGTTTACTGGTTAGAGCATTTTTAAATATTCAGGTTTTTAAAGATAAGACGTTAGCGAAGATCACTATATAGTATCAAAAAGAAAAATGTTTTGTTTTATAAAAACAATCCTTTAAAATAACAATTTGAGCTATTAAAAATGATAAATTTAAAAAAAATACAGACTCAATTTTTAGATGAAGCTCGTTCAGCACCAACGCTGTTTGCAGATTTAGCTAAAGTTGAACTTTATATTTCTGAAAGCTATCGAACAAGAGCATTTGCTGAATTACTTCAAAATGCCGATGATGCAAAATCTACTAATTTTGTCGCAATTTACTATAACGAAAAATTATTTGTTGGAAATAATGGTGATCTTTTTACTGAAGAAGATCTCACAGCTCTTTGTAGAAGTGGGTCGTCAAATAAAAAACGTGATGGTAATACCATTGGATATCGAGGGATCGGCTTTAAATCAGTAGCAGGTATTGCAGAAAAAATATGTGTGATTTCAGGTGATTTGATTTTTAAATTTTGCAAAAAAGACACACAAAATATTCTGAATGTTAACCACGATGTTCCCTTGATCAGAATTCCTCATTCAATGGATGAGAACGATCCTTTAGTTCACCTCGCCAAAAGAATGCAAAAAAACAAACAAATGACAACGGTATTTGTTATGTCTGGGCTCAATATTCGTATTTTGGAAGAAGAAATCAATGGATTTGATGAGAATTCAATACTCTTTGTCAACACAGTCCGAAGCATGGATATCGATTTACCAAATTTGAAAAGGAATATTGTTAGAAATGGGATTCAACAGAATGATGTCGACTTAGAAACTATTTCCTCTGAAAGCAGCACATCAACATGGATGGTTGTCGGGCAAGAATCTGCATGTGAAAAAGTTGCCTTCAAATATGAGGATGAGACAATAACAGCGTGTTCTGCAGAAGATGCATTGATACATGCATTTTTACCAACAAGTGAATTTTCAGGTGCATTTCTTAAATTCAACGGGAATTTCAGTACAGATCCTTCCAGAAAAAATGTTGATTTTGATGATCTTTCTCGTCATTCTTTCAAAACATGTTCTTCTCTACTTGCAAGTGCAATAGATAAAGCCATTACGGAAAAAACGTTGAAAGGTATTTTTTCGACATTGATCTCTAATTCTCCAATTCAAGGAAGATTCAGAAAGCTGTTACGTGATGAATTAATAACTCTTTTTGAACAGGATGGCGTTGCACTATCCAATCACAATCGCGTTAAGCCATCTGACATTCGATTGGCTCCCAAATGGTTGAATTATGCTGATTATGAAGATCTTTGTCACAATATTCCTTACTTGTCAAAGAAACTGATCAATAGCCATCCCAACAGCATCAAATTTTTTGAATGGATTGGTGCTAAACAGCTCAGTGTTTTGGAAGTGATTGAGAGGATTGATAATACCCCCCTTTCCGCTATAGGCTACGCACAAATAATGAGTAAATTTGCCAGTCAATTTCGATTTGATATGGATAATAAGCGTACTTCCATAATCAGTTCAGCATTGATACTTCCAACAAAAATAGGCATAATTACCACCAAGAATTACAAAAATGAAGAGCTTGATCCGGAATTTTTGGATTACTTGAATCACTTGCCGGACAAAGATGATATGATATTTCTTTTTAATCACCTAAATTTGAAAGAAGTATTTAAGAAAAAGAACAAAAAGGCACCTTCTACTATTAGGAATGAGATAAAAGAAACACCGAAGTCTGCCGGTTCCACATTTAAGCATTTACCGGAAATCAAAAAATGGCGTAGTGCCGAACTAAATGCTGTCAATTGGTTTTCTGCCTTGAGTAATGTGGCAGACGTGCGTGATGTCAGCAAGGCCAATGTGGGGTATGATCTTGATGTACTATTGAATGATGGACAGAGATATCAGGTTGAAGTCAAATCGGTTGGCTCATTTTCAGAACCATTCATTTTAACAAATCACGAACATGCCACTGCATTTCAATCGGGTGATTTTTATTTACTTGCCATTGTTATTAATAGTGATCCTTTTGAAATAAAAATTATTCAAAACCCAGTGAGAACAATAGAGCTTGAAAAGCGTTGTAAACAATGGATTTGGGCATGTGAAAACTATAGTTCTCAATTTGTAGATTTATTTAACATTGAAGGAATGAATTAAATGGTACCTTTAAAAGAAGCTATGGATAATGAGTTGTGGCTAAAAGCAGTTGCCAAAGATCTTATTTTTCAAATTAGACCATTGAGTTTAACCAAGGTTGATATAGCCAATGAAGTTGATGAACCATTGAGTTTGGAAAAGATTGATCTTCATTCAAATGTATGGCTGCTGAAGCTTGATATAGTTAATTTATGTCGCGAAAAACAGAATTATAGAACAATTAATCGCCATTTAATTTTGATGGATTCCGATGAATTTATATTCCCAGTCCTTTATGATACTCATCTCAACTATTATTCTAAATATTCGAATACTTCTAATTTAATTTTTTTTGAAAAGAGTGGATTTACTCCAAAAATTAAAAAAAGTGGTGCTGTGGTTTTTGAATTGCCAGAACACTTTGATAATTTGTTTATTGGATTTAATGATGGTTCGATAATGGAGGCATAAGATCAATATGGTAATAACGAAAGATTTCGACCTGTGCGGACTCTATCACGAATCTGATCGACCAGGTTGGAGACGCCCATGATTTTGAATGACACCACTATAGCGGTCTCGTTTTGGCTGGCCGAGGTATAGGCGGGTATCGCCATTGCCTGTTCTCATGATAATCCCGACCCCATTATCATGAGAACAGGCCAAAAATTTGATCATCGAGTTGAACATATAGATAGGGACTGTACTTTCAGTTAAATAATGAGGAATATTATGACTACCTAAAACTGGTGTCAAGTATATAGAAAAAAGAGCCGAACAAAATACAAATAGTTAACAATGAAGATATTTTTATAAAATCATTGTAAATTCCATTTTAGGTTTAAACTCTTGCCCTATACCCATCCTTACACAGCCGGGATGGCACACCAAGGTTTAAATAGAAAGGGGCAATCAATGTCATATTCACTTCCAGTATTTAATTCTTTTGCAGAGGCAGTCGATTTTGCAAAATGCAACCCTAGTGTCACTATTGTTAGTTATACGGCGGGTGATGGCTGTAAGACAGTTGTATATCGGAGTGATGATTCCTTAACGAGACTGCCAAACCAGGAATTTTCGCTTCCAGTATTTAATTCTTTTGCAGTGGCAGTCAATTTTGCAAAATGCAACCCTGGTTTCATTATTGTTCGTGAAAATGCGGGATATGGCTGGAAGGCGGTTGGATATCAAAGTGATGATTCCTTAACGAGACCGCCAATCCAGGAATTTTCGCTTCCAGTATTTAATTCTTTTGCAGAGGCAATCAATTTTGCAAAATGCAACCCTGGTTTCATTATTGTTCATGAAAGTGCTGGATATGGCTGGAAGACGATTGGATATCAAAGTGACGATTCCTTAACGAGATCATCAATCCAGGAATTTTCGTTTTTAATATTTAATTCTTTTGTAGAGGCAGCCGATTTTGCAAAAAGTAACCCAGGTGTCATTATTGCTCGTGAAAGTGCTGGATATGGCTGGAAGGCGGTTGGATATCATAGTGATGATTCCTTAACGAGACTGTCAATGCAGGGAGTTTCACTTGCAGTATTTAATTCTTTTGTAGAGGCAGCCGATTTTGCAAAAAGTAACCCTGGCGTCTTTATTGTTCCTAAAAGTGCTGGATATGGCTGGAAGGCGGTTGGATATCATAGTGATGATTCCTTAACGAGACTGTCAATGCAGGGAGTTTCACTTGCAGTATTTAATTCTTTTGTAGAGGCAGCCGATTTTGCAAAAAGTAACCCTGGCGTCTTTATTGTTCCTAAAAGTGCTGGATATGGCTGGAAGGCGGTTGGATATCATAGTGATGATTCCTTAACGAGACCGCCAAGCCAAGAATTTTCACTTCCAGTATTTAATTCTTTTGCAGAGGCAGTCGATTTTGCAAAAAATAACCCTGGTGTCATTATTGTTCATGAAAGTGCTGGATATGGCTGGAAGGCGGTTGGATATCAAAGTGATGATTCCTTAATGAGATTGTCAAATTGGGAGTGTTTAGCTTGCGAGGCTACTGAGGACGTATGTGGATACGAGGATGCTTATGAGGAAATATATTGTTACGAAGATAATGGTGAGGGCGTATATGACTATGAGAATAACGATGAGGATGTATATGACTACGAGGATCCTGAAGAGGGCGTATGTGACTACAGGGATAACGATGAGGACGATGGCTACGATTATAACGATCAGTCTTTAATATGGAACGATTTCATGTCTGACGCAGATGATTATGCTCATTCAGACAGGGACGGTTGGTTTTATTCTGATTAGATAGTACCGCCTGTAGCGAAAGACAGCTTTTCAGTTTCGATGAGACTGACAATAAAATAAGGTATTCAGAACGAATCATTTTTTATGACGATTATTTAATAAGATAAAACTTGAAACCCCATCGAGTTAAAAATTATTGTCCTATTCCTGAATTTACGAAAGCAGTATTAATGAAGTAAAAAAACCAGCACTTTCGGTCACGTTCGGCTAACCCACGGGTCAACCCGACGGCAAGTGCCTGCACTTTTTTAAGATTGAATTGGCTTTTAAGTGATGCGCTTTCTGTTAATTTTATGGTAGCCCTTGCAGCCGGTTACCATAATCGTTAAAAATCAAATTTATACATTGGATTTGATGTTGGGGAATTTTTTCAAGTTCATAAGGCCCAGAAAAGACTTACATAAGCTCGTGTTCGACCAACGATAGCTTGTTCTGAAATGGGCAAGTTATTTAAGATCGGTTCCTAATCTTTTGTCATTCAGAAGGCTGTATATAGCGGACATATCATAGTAGACTCAGTTCTCCAAAAGATCTCGGCAGTTTTGACAATAAGGTTAAAATATGATTAAAAAAAATATCACCAAAGAAAACATAATCTTTTACGGAAAACTCATCAGAGACGGCATACCGGAAATTATTCAAGCTGATGGAAAGAAATACTTTAGTAGAAAAATTGAAGGATCGGAACTAAAAGATGCCATAGGGTACAAAATTCTCGAAGAAACCTATGAACTTTTTGAGGAATGGAAAAAACAAGATAAGGACGGCATTCTGAAAGAATCCGCAGACCTTCTTGAAATTGTTTTGTCAGGCCTTTCGCAATACGGCATCGGACTTGAAGAACTGCTTGAGAAAAGAATGCAGAGACAACGTTCACGGGGAGGATTTGAAAAAGGAATTTTTCTTGAAAGTGTTGGCGGAGAAATTGAAAGTAACCGAGATGCATTGACAAAGGGACCCGGACTGATTTTCAATCCCATTGAAAAGAACCGGCTTCTGGACATTATCAGAAGCGAATTCATAAAAAGTGACAGTGTGAAGATCGCGTCCGCATTTTATTCACCAGGCGTTCTCAATATTTTAATCGCAAGTTTTGAACAGTTCATTAATAAAGGCGGACGGTTAAAAATTTTGCTATCAACCATGGGCAACATAACAAAGCCGGAATATTTATCTCATCTTTCCAGGAACGTGCCCGGTGTAGAGGTAAAAGTATTTCATCCACAAGGGTTTTCATATGATCAGGCACCTCCCAATTTTCATCCGAAAATATGGTTATTTCAACATCAGAATCAAATGGGTTCCATGATCATCGGATCATCCAACTTCACCGAAGCCGGTTTTACCCGGAATGTTGAATGGAACTATTATTCCACTGGAGAAGTGAATCTGCCTTTTTTGCCTGCAAGCCCATTTCAATCCGGTTTGGAAATGTTTGATCACTATTGGCAGAAAGAATCTGTTGAGATAACAGACGAATTCCTGAATGGCTACCGAAAACGCTTTAATGCGGCAGCATCTCCACCAAAGAATTGGGTTCAACCAGGTCATGTTTTTGACAAAGTAACCGACTGGGGTGCAGATGATTCGGTGGATGACAGTGTCTCTCCTAATGTTGAAGCCAATGGAGCGCAGAAGGAAGCCATCAAAAATCTTTCTGATATGCGATCACATGGGATTCAAAAAGCTGCGGTGATTGCAGCCACAGGCATTGGGAAAACGTTTTTATCGGCATTTGATTTCCTTCAGTCCGGCAGCGGGCGGCTTCTTTTCATTGCTCACAGGGAAAATATTCTGATGCAGGCCAGGCAAAGTTATCGGTCTGTTCTGGGAAACAGCCATTTCGGTGTACTTCTCAGTGGGTCTGAGAAGATCGATAACATGAACAACCCGGGCGTTTTCGCCATGATTCAGACACTGATGAAGCCGGAACATCATCGGCAGTTTGTGCCGGATCACTTTGATTACATCGTCATGGATGAATTCCACCATGCCCAAGCGGCAGGGTATCGTGCAGTTCTCAATTATTTTAAACCCAAATTTTTTCTCGGCCTGACGGCTACACCGGAACGGATGGACGGCAGGGATGTGCTGAAACTCTGCGATTACAATGTGGCATATGAATTGCGGTTGCTGGACGCAGTGGGTAAGGGCTGGTTAACCCCGTTTCAATATTTTGCAGTTTATGACAAAACCGATTATGAGCAAATCAAATGGACCGGTACCAGATATGATGAAAACGCGCTAACAGCTGCATTAAACAACGCTGCGCGGATAGAAATAGTTGCGCACAACTTGCAGAAATATTTACCCTCCTGGGGAAAAATCAAAGCAATTGCCTTCTGTAGCTCCATTGCCCACGCTGACTATACGGCAAGACAATTGTCTGAAAAACACCAAATTCCGGCCATTGCCTTAACTGGCAGTCATTCCAACCAGGAAAGAACCGTTGCCATCCGTCGCCTGCAGAACGAACAGGACAATCTACAGATAATCTGTACTGTGGATATTTTCAATGAAGGGATTGACATCCCGGAGCTGAGCCATGTGCTGCTTTTACGCCCCACCCAGTCTTTCACCGTGTTTCTCCAACAACTGGGGCGGGGGCTTCGCAGAGCAGCAGACAAGGAATATCTTGTGGTGATTGATTTTGTGGGCAATTTCAAAAAAGTCCATGTGGCCCCCCTTGCACTGGCCGGTTACAATTCAACGGAAGCGTTCCGAAACAGTTCAAAAGAGACATCACTGAATTTTATTTTAAAGCAACTTCCAGACAATTGCTATTTGAATCCAGACATTGAAGTACAACGGATATGGGACAGGGAAATTAAGCAACTCATGGCCCCTGCCACCACTGAAGCCCGTCTGAAATCTCTCTACCTTGAGATCAAGGATAATCTTGGGATTTCTGATCCGTCTATCCTGGATGTTATGATAAATACCTGTGATGTAGATCCTTTTATGTTTATCCGCCACTTTAAAGGCTGGCTCCGGGTCAGGAAATTCTGCGAAGAAAATTTTTCCACCTATGAAAATGAATTGATAGACACCCCAGGTGAGTCTTTTCTTTATTATATTGAAACGAGTTTAAATCCTACCAAGTCATACAAGATGGTGGTTCTTTCAATCATTCTTAAGCTTCCCGGCACCATCTGGTCTGTTAAAACCATAGCGGAACACTTTTTAAATTTTTTTCTGGAAAACAACGATAAGAGATGGGATTATAAGGCATTGTATGAAGCAAAAGATCCATTGAACTTTAATTTAAATTCGGTGATTTCCCATTTAGAAAGAATGCCGCTTCATTTTCTCAGTAATTATGATAAGGACTATTTTATTCTGGATAAAACCGCCAATACATTTGCATTAAAAGAAGAAATACGGCCCTATTGGGAGAATTTTTTTTTCAGGGAATTGACCATTGATCGGGTTGATTTTTTACTGGCACGATATTTTTCCAGAAAAGAACCCCCTTCCGAGGCATTAGCAGCAGGATGAATTCAGCATTAGGGAGTTCATAATAATGAAGAGTGTAATCACGCAGGCTTGCCGAAGGTCACGTTGTATTGGGTTTTAGGAACTCCTAAACATCAGGTAATACATACAGGTTATCTTTTACATTTATTTGAAGCTGATTCCTTGAAACAACATTATTCCAATTACAATATTCTTCAGGTGGATCATATTGATGTGTCCGGTCATTGTATCTTCCCTTAACCCCTGTCATCACTGCCATGGAATCTGTGGCAGCCGCCTTTACCCCATCATCAGTGGCCCGTGATCCAATATAAAAATCATTACCCGGCCATGACACATGATCCCAGGCCACAAAACTGAACAGATCGCAATCGGAAAAATCATCTCCTTCATCCTCATATTTTTCAGGAAGGCACAATTGTGATTTGTCATCATTTCCCTGTGCAAGGGGACGGACAAGAAAAGAGATGTGATGTATCTCCTTTCGTTCATTGGTACAGCTTTGATGGGGATCATAATAAACCGCCTTAATGTTCGATAGCACCTCACCATGTTTTGTCAGCAAAGCAACAATCGCATTTTTCAGTTTTTCACCCAATTGTCCCCTGAACTTCCCAGCAAATTGCCCGCACCCAATACCGGGAATAGTTATCAACGCTTGCCTCTTGTTAAATTCTGCCACTTCATTCGCATATAAAAGTGACGGCAGCAACCGTCTTTCATACAATTGATTATATGCATCAACATCAATTTGCTCCTTCTTGGTTACTTCTTCCCAGTCTGCTGGCCTTTTGCCCTGGCCGTTGCGTAACAAAGCTCCGGGGATGTATAAAAGGGTAGCAGCAAAAGGGGCATTATGGACGCTTGGATGATAATGCATCCCATTGTCAAACACCTGCACAGGAACTGAGATACCAATGTCTCCCAATATTGAGAGCTCTCTTTGGTTCCAGTCCCTGCCGTTCCCATTAACCGCGCTTTCTGCAAATATTTGAGGCTGTTTGGTTCTGACAAGCTGTTCAACAAATTCAGTTGTATCCATCAGGGAAATATCTGTTTCTTGCAACCTATGTTCTAAATATAATCCTGGTGTGACTTTTCCAGCGGCAAGATCCTTTAGGTAAGTTATAGCTGTTTGAAGGGTTTTTCCATGCATTAATATCCGGTATTGCGCCATTGTTACTCCTTATGAAACATGGGTTCCATTTTAATTATGATGACTCGTTAACTCACCTTACAATATAATCGGCTTGCTCTCTATAGTCGGGTGCGTTTTTTTTGATTATTTAGGACACTGCTGTCAAAGTACCCGAAGCCCATTCAATGCCGTATGTCCCTGATAAACATGCCGTGACAGCCAGCATCCGACGATAACCCCGGTTCGAGCAACGCCACCCCAGCAATGAACATAAAAATACTTTTATCATTTCAACAAAAAAGAATGGTTATAACAGTCAAATATTGTTAATAAGAAGGTTATTCTATGGAATGAACTCTCCCGATCACTTAGCTTTGCGTTAAAGGAATTAAATCAAGATTATGAATGATGATTTTTTCGAAGAGAAAGAGGAAGAAAGTGTATTCGGGGACGATGAAGTTTTTGATTATATAA
>Ga0307929_1000868_pt1 | contig 26622 bp, 20 predicted proteins | sample AceLakmetage1330_FD_203160 | JGI IMG/M metagenome (GOLD analysis project Ga0307929, IMG submission 203160) | Saline water microbial communities from Ace Lake, Antarctica - #1330 | ecosystem: Environmental > Aquatic > Non-marine Saline and Alkaline > Saline | place: Antarctica: Ace Lake...
CAGTTCCGCCAACCGATGCATACGCACCGGACTCCTCTTGCTGTCCAAATCCTCCGAGCGTTTCCTCGCGACAGGATCAGACCCCCGGCATTGCCGCCTATTTGGAACCGCTGACGCAAATGGCAGCAGTTGTCACAATAATCATCAGTGGCATAAAGTAATGAGCACGCTGCTTCCACGTTTTGCAAGAAATGCACATTATGGCATATACCACCAGCACACACACGGTGCCAACCAGGGTTGGAATTAGGCGCCATAAGGATATACGGGCAAACCCCAGCGCGACACTTATGTAATGAATTACAACAGGCAGCGCATGAGGAAGGTTAACGTCACCGCTCTGACGCAGAAAAAAGAGCGCGTTTGGATCCGTTAATGCCTTGAGAACCCACAGGCTGCCGCCTATAACGAATCCAAGCAGCCCAGCAATGCCAACAAAGGGCAGTTTCTTTAATTTTATTCCGGCCAAAATCACAAGAATACAGGCGGGAAAAAAGACAACAATCATGTTGTTGCACCACCATCCAACGCCAGCAGCGAGGCCAAGTGTGAATGTCCATAGTTCAGTAGCCCATCGAGACGCGGGGGCTTTTGATGCTGAAACGATGATCGGAGCCAACCAGCAGCATATGAGTCCAAACAAAAGTAGAGCGGGGTAACCCAGGAAAATGTTGTAATAGAACAGGGAGGGGGAACCGAAAACATATAGCGCAGTCGCAAAGAATGCAGCACGGTTGCCAGCCATGTTGCGAACCCATCGGTATAAAAACCATTGAGAAGCAGCGGCAACAACAGCCGAACCCAATAATACAGGCAGCATCCCGTGTCCCATGGCAATGTAAAACGGAGCCGCGATCCACGCCTCAAGAGTTCCCATATATGACTGCCCGTAGAAAAAGAAAGGAAACTGCTTTCCGAGGGCAATGTGCCTGGTCATCAACGCATTGATTCCAATGTCAGGATTTGTTGAGTACTGAAAACATACCGCCGCATACCCGCGGACAATGGTTCCGATCATAATCAGAAGACCAACTGCAAGGCTGTCCCTTGACGGTTTTTTGTTCAGAATTTTCATTTTATAACCGGCACCTTTTTCAACATAAATCAACGCTGAATCAAAGCGCCTTGCCCCACAAACAGAGCAAGGTCGTCGTGCATTCGTGACACCTTCGGATTAAAGCGAAAGTCTGTTCTCAGTATAATTTCGCCGGCGGCCATATTGCGAGGGACACTAATTGCAGACCAACGCCAGCACCCGGAATCCAGGAGGCGCGTCTCTCGGAAGTCTCCCCGTTCAACAACTACCTCAACCGGTCGCTTTGCTTCTTCTGGAGGCGTCATAAAACTGAGCAACACAGCCCCACGATCTCCCGTACTTGGCAACGATACACCCGCATTCTGCCGAGACCAGCGTGCCACAAACAGAGCCACCTCAACCTCGACTGCAGCATACCGAGAAAACACATCGTTATCCTCTACAACGCCTTCATCTGAAACACGGAAAGCATCCGTAAACACAACCCCTTCTTCAGACCACAACTCCAGACCGGCTTCTTCTTCGTTGGGCGTTGGGCGTTGATTGTTGGTTGTGCTTTCATCCCGAACTCGCTTCGGGGTTGGGCGTTCGAGTTGAAGTTCCAAGTCAAAGGCTGATACCCGAATCAAATGCCAGTGATTCCCGAGCGAAACACTGTCAACACGCTGGACAACGCCATCCTTCTTCAAAAAGATGCGGGGTTGCTCGCGCTCCTGAATCTTATCGTATGCCACGATCCAAAGATCTGAAGGCAGGAGATTCGGGGTTGACTGGAGGTGCAACGGCAACAACTCAGAAATAGAGAAGCCCTGAACGGTTACACCACTCTTATAACGGCAACCCGAAAATCGGGAGTAGCCCATATTCCCCGGTGACATATTAAACAACCCGTTCTCTGGCTCATGATCACCGCGTTGCATACAGTATATGTTAAGGGACAACCGCCATGGCTTCGTTTCGACGGGCAAGCCTCGGCGCCTGTCAACCAAAACCGAGCTCTTCAACTTGATGGTTCGTACGAATTCAAACGATACGCCAGCATGATGAGGAACACTGTCAAATGGGGTCATATAGTAGAACTCACGCTCAGGCCATTTCTCCATGAGAGAGAGCCACGTTTTCATTATAGGGTCATACGATGACGCGCGTTCATTCTCCACCCCAAGCGTAGACACGCCAAACAGATGCTCGAGTGCACCCGCAATCCGGGATGACTCACACAACACGACACCATTATGCACATTGACCTCATCTGCCGCAGATTCAAGCGCCTCGTATAACCCCTCATACTCAACATGTCGCACCAGGAGCATCCGCCCCTGCACCAAACAGAGTATCAACACAAGGAGAACACCTACCCTTAGCTTTGGGAAAAAACGCACACTCTGCACCAGAAAACCCAGACAGAGCGTTAAGAGAGGAATGAATGCCACCAGCAAATAGCGCGTAGTGAAGAAATCATACATGTTACCCACGCCAAGCGCAGCCGGTAACGCAACAAAACAGAGCGCATAACGAAGTGCGACCAATCGCCCACCACTCAGCAACATCATAAGAAGCCCAGCCAGACATCCCATCGCGATGGGCAACGAGATCAAGCCAACCACCGCGCTCAAATCCGTTCTATAATAGTAGTGGTAGACAAAACTCTTCAGTTCCGATGTGGACGCCAATGCCGAATGCCTGTAGAGAGCCCCCAGCAGGACACACACAACGACTGCGGCAATCCCCCGCAAGTACGACGTCGGGGGCATCCACTTGCACCGCTTGAGGTGAAAGCGCCTCACGACGAAAGAAAGGCCCAACACCAAAGACCAGCCCACACACCCAAAAAGTCCCCAATGCCACCAGTCAAGTTGCACCCAAGTCGGACTGAAGTAGCGGCTTAGGCCATACGGATCCGTAATACTGAAAGATTGCAGAGCAAATAGAGCAACCATGACAGACTGGACGGCACCAAAGATCAGCCCTTTGCGGCTGCACTTGCAGACATACCACACCATGACCAGAGAAAAAGGAGCAACAACCATCGTTGTCGTAACATGGAAGAACGGGGCAATATTGACAGCCAGGCTGCCGAGCAACCAACCCCATACGCGACCATCCCGCTCCTTCATAGAACGAAATAAGATGGCAATGCCGCTCCACAGAAAAAACGATGCAATAAGTTCTGGGCGTAGCGCACGCGCATGCCAAATTACCAGAGGATTCAGCCAGTAGAGAAGCATTGCAGTCCACGCAACACCTCTTGATCGTCCAAAGACAGCCGTCGACAAGGCCGCCAGGGCCAAGCCATTGAGCAAACCAAACAGAGGAAGCACAAGGAGCACCCCGTAGCTACCGAAAGCGCCTGCAATAACAGATAGCAAAACCGAGGGTGCAGACTGGAACCACGTTTGTAGTTGCGCATGCTCTATGTCAGGCAGCAGAAGGGAACCAAACTTGGTAAGATAGCTCGATTTGTGTCCCCGGTAGAGCACCCCGGCTCGCTCGGAGGCATCCATACTCCCCAGCATCTCATCCTCATAGCTAAGACACCCGTGTCGATCATACTCAACGGCACAATGAAGATAGGCAGGCCCATCCTGCCCCGCAAGGATGTCATGGTGAGGGCGACAATACAGCGCTAAAAGCGGGACGAGGCACGCTAACATGAGCACCCATTGCCACGGGCGGAGGGAAACCCCTACGCATAGGAAACGTACGAGCAGACCTGTCACACCGGCAACAACAATCCAAAGAAATATGGCTACTGCAAAAATCATTATTTATCCTACATTCGGCAGTAGACTAACTACGAAACACGTGAAAGTCACGAAAGCACAATAAGCAAAGGTAATTGTATACATGTCATACCAAATCTACTCCGCACCCCTTGGGTGAAGGCTGTCTGTGCAGCAATAATGCTGAAAGAGTCTGCTACTCGACTAACCCTTGTACTCTTCTACATCAGTGCTATGCTCGTATTATTCAAGATAAAACGCTAAATGTTGTAGCAGAATGAATGTCGCAATAGATCAGACACAAGGAGAACAATATGGACATCTCACTACCTATTAGACATATGATGAAAGCCCTGCCGATAAAGGTTCCATTGTCAGGCATAAAAAGAAACACCATCCTCGCTGTTCTTGATATCATCTGCCCAAAACCATCTTCACTATATAATCTTAAAAACAGCAAACATGATGACCTTCTGATCAGCCACAGTAACCCTAATGAGCGCCTTCTAAAATACGCATTTTGGAATGTGAAACGCTATTTTATACACTCAGAGCTTGCCGCCCTTATCAGAGAAGAAATTCCAATTAACAGACTGTTTGTTGATATTGGCGCTAATCTGGGATTCTACAGCCTTCTTGCAAAAGAAGCAGGCATTCAAGCCGTTAGCTTTGAACCAGAGCCGCAACATGCAGATTACCTGAAGCGAAATGCTCATGTATTTCCTCATGTTTTCGATATTGCTCTCTCTGATGAAAACGGCACCGCTGTTTTTAATGTGGGGTCAGACAAAAACCAAGGGTGTTCATCTCTGATCAACAGTAGCAGTGGCCGGAACGCTTACTACTACAATGGAACTGTCGACGTGACAACTAACACATTTGATCATTTTCTACAGGAGCATAAAGAGATAATTCCCGCTGATATTGCCGGAATCAAAATAGATGTAGAGGGAGCAGAGTGCAAGACCCTAGCCGGGATGACATCTTTTCTGAAACATTCAAAAGCATGGATTTGGAGCGAAGTACGTGGAGAAAGCAGCGATCGCGGCAGCAACAGCTACAAACACGTCTTATCAATTGCAAATGAAAATAACTATAAAGCCTATTGCTACACAAACAACGGCTTAGAAGAATTTAATGAAGAGCAACACGTGAAACAACTCTTTGACATGCTCTTTCTGAAGCCTGACATCCATGCTGATTTAATCAAACGGCATACCGCACACTAACTTCTGAACTTGCGCTTGATCGTAGCCACCTTCTGGCACTCTGCGTGCAAACGCACACCCAAACAGCATCCGAACCGTTCCCAGCACACAACAAGAAATACGTAGTATTAAGTTCTCTTGCTTTCCTGAATCAGGTTCGCTACGATTTCTTGATGAATTAATTGGGATTTCAGGGATAACACCGAGTCGTGCCGATAGGCATAAGGAGACAATATGTTGAAACAGATTCTAACAGCATGTGTGGGAATGGCGATTGTATGCAGCACCAGCATTGCCGAAGGCCCTCAGATTATAAGCATTTCCACCGCAGAGACTTGCGGAGCTTTTTCAGGGGTGCGTCCAAGCATTGACATCGACAGTGCCGGGCAACCTCACATCGTCGTTGACAGCGGCCATGCGGCCCTCGGTTCAACAATGATGATGTATAACCGCATAGGAGGCAGCTGGCGGAGTTCTCTATTTGCAAACTCAAGCAGCGAACCATCAGTACCCGTCACTCCTAGTGCTATTTCCCAACCATGGATCGAAATCGATGCAAGTGACCGTATGTGGGTCTTTGCTCAGTATTTTCGTGCTGGCTCCATGTCTGCCAGTGGTCAGGGCGTCTGGCTCTACCAATACATGACCTCCTCTCCAACCAAAACATGGTTCGCCAAGAAACAGTATGGAGCTCACGGATGGGGCCCAGGAAACCTATCTATCGACCCTGCATATCCAAACGAAGCCGTCGTCATGACGATCAACGGTGCTTATGGCATTGTCAACAGCGAAGGAACCACAACCCAAACTGGAACGATGGGCCCCAACCTCAGCGGAGAAAAATTCCGTTTTAGGATTGCTCCCTATGCGAATGGTAGTCAGCGCGGAGTATGGCATGGCATCATGAACGGCTCATCCGTACGCCACTCATCCTACCGCAACTCGCTCATGTCAGGCGACGTAGTCTGGGCCTCTCATAGTCCCTACTATCCATCACAAGGCGACGACCATAACCATGCCGGCGTTTGCGGTGACCTTGAAAACCCGGAAATCGGTTACATGGCCGCCGTGTTCGAAGATGGCGGAACACACAATGGTCTTCAATTCAACGTCTGGCGCGGAGAATCCCTCAGATTTGCGTATACCTCACAGCAGCTGGGCATCCTCGACTCAGAAGCAACCTTTATTCACCGATATGCTCCCGCGATGACGCCTGCACATGGCGGAGGTTGCTGGATAGCATGGGGCAATGAGCACGGCGAAATCTGGATGGCTCACATTGACAAAGATGGCAATGTCGGCAGCAAAGAGCATATTACCGACGGCTTCACCTGCGCCATCAACACGGATACCGACGGCAACGTTCACATGGCCTATAATGTCAGTGGAACGGTTCGATACATCAAGATCATGGTTAGCGGTAGCGGCGCAAGCTCCTTTACACGTCCAATCGACTTAGATGGTGATGGTGCCGCTGACTTGGGGATATATGACAACGCAACAGGCAACTGGTGGATCAAACAGGCAACAAGGTCTGGAAATGGCACCGTCTTGGCAGCCGGGAGCAACTGGGGATTCCCCGGTGTAGTGCCCGTTCCAGGAAACTACCATGGTGAAACCAATAGTCCGGACGAAATCGCTGTCTTCAACAGCCGCGACGCCAACTGGTACACACGCTCGCACGAGGCAGACGTAACCCCGCAAAACTGGGGATCTCCCGGGTTCACTCCTGTCCCCAATGACTATGATGGCGATGGCATGACGGATCTGGCGGTCTTTGATGGCGAGCTTGCTGAGTGGTGGATTTGGAGTTTCACCAAGGGAAACATCCTTATCGATAACAACCAATGGGGGTACCCGGGCGTAATACCCGTACCTGCAGATTATGACGGTGATGGAATCTGCGATTTGGGAGTTTATGACCCACACACTTATAGGTGGTACATTCGCGGTGTTGAGGGTTCGATTATTGCATGGGACTTCTGGTGGGGATACGGTGGCACCATCCCGGTTCCTCTGAACTACGATGATGACCCCGAATTTGAAATGGGGGCCTTTGATCCCTCAAGCGGCAACTGGCACATCACCGACGTGAACCAGAGCAGAAAGTGGTTCAGTGTCAACTGGGGCTTCTCCGGTGTAGTACCCGCTCCTGCAAATTACGATGGCGATGCCGACAATACGTGGGAGTTGGGCGTATTCAACCCAGCAAACGGAAACTGGTACATCCGGGGCATGAACAACGTCACTCCAGACAACTGGGGATGGAACAGTTCTTCGGTGATCCCGATGGGTAGCCACTAGCAGCGAAGCAGCGAGCATCTTCAACGGGGCCGAAGGATCATCCTTCGACCCCGTTTCTTTTCATGCTCCACACACACATTCTGATAATCGTACTGAATCAGTTCGCATGAAAATTGATATTGTTCTCTTAACGTGGAATGACCCAGACGTTACGCTAGCCTGCCTTCAGCAGATCGAATCCTGGCGCCCACCACAAAGTCGAGTCTGGATTGTCGACAACGGCTCGACCCTCCCCTTCCCAAAAGCCACAACAGCCGCCACCGTCATCCGCAACGAGAAGAACTTGGGGTTCTCGGGTGGCGTCAACAGCGCATTTCGACAGCTCATTCCCCTGCATTCCGATGCCGTGCTGCTACTCAACACCGATGTTGTGTTGTCTCCGAAAGATGCAAACGCCCTGCTTGAATGTTTTGAAGCGCACCCCGAAATCGCTGCCATGTCGCCCCTGCTTTGTGAAACAGATGGAGACACAAAGACTCGCTATGCTGGAAGCCGCAATATAGGAAGGCACGTTGCCACACGGTGTAAAGCCTACGCCAGAAGCACTGCTGATCATCCAGATGTGCTCCCGGCAGCCTATCTTTCAGGCACCGCGTTTCTCTGCCGCACAACCGTATTTAAAACCATAGGATTCCTCGATGAGCGTTTCTTCTTCAGCGGAGAAATTGCCGATCTCTGCCACCGTATAGCATTATCCAACCAGACGTGTGCTGTATGCACGACATCTACAATCGTCCACGACCTTGCTCAGAAGGAGCATCAACGATCTTCAGTACACGTATACTACGCCCTGAGAAACCGGTTTCTCTTTGTTCGAATCCACGAATCATTTGGTGCTCGTCTCGCTCTCACCGCCTTCTGGTTGGCCGTCGGGATGGCCATGGTCGTACAGAGCACCCTGAAGGGAAACGGGATTAAATCACGATCCGCACTAAAAGCGATCAGAGATGGAGTGTCTGGTCAGTATGGAGATCGCAATGCTAATCTTCCACTATAGTCTTGAATTGTAAACGCCACACTCGTAGCATGACGCATCAGTTAGATAGACTCATACATAGGTTAATCTAGAGCAACACTGCAGGAATCGACTTAGCATGCCAAAACGTGTAACCCACCACCATTCCATGGGATTATGGAACCACCGCTACGCTATACACAATCTGGTTCTGAAAGACTTCAAGGTTCGGTACCGCAACATGTCACTTGGGTTTCTCTGGTCCGTGATCAACCCCCTGATCATGCTCGGAGTATTGGTCTTTGTGTTCACCTACGTGCTCAAAATCAATCGGGAACCCTATTTTGCCGTTTTTCTTCTGATAGGCCTTGTGCTCTTCAACTTCATAAGCCTCTGCCTCACGGCCTCGACCACCTGTATAAAAGATAACTCCTCGGTCGTTAAGAAAATCATCTTTCCCCGTACGATCATTCCCATCTCGGTCGTACTCTCACAGGTGATTCATCTATGCATTCAACTTGGTGTTGTTGGTCTTTTCATCGTGATTCTTCATGTCCCTCCATCACTCACAATGCTCTGGATACCGCTCATTCTCGTGATCGAGTTGATATTCATCATGGGGGCCGCTTTGATTTGCTCCTGCCTGAATGTCTACTTTCGCGACATCCAGTATCTCGTGGAATCAGGACTTACTGTTTTTTTCTGGGTTACCCCCATTTTCTACCCCCTTGAGACTGCTCGGAATAATCTGCCCTCTTGGTTGTATAAACTCTATATCATCAACCCCTTGGCTGGCTGTATCGCCGCAGCACGCAATGCCATACTGCACCACTCATCTCCAGATATTTTTTCCTTTGGAATGGCAATCGCGGTTGCTTTCGCAACGCTCGGAATTGGAATCGTCCTGTTTAACAAACTTCACACGCAATTTGCGGATAAGATATGATGAGTAAAGACGAACGCCCCATCATCCTTGAACTAAAGAAAGCCTCAAAGCGCTACCCGCTGGACAAACAGACGCCCTTTATTGTGGGCGAACTGCTACAACGGATACTGCTGCGAAAGAGGCGAAAACAGAAGGCGTTCTGGGCGCTCAAAGACTTCTCTCTCCAAGTCAAAAAAGGAGACGCCGTCGGCATTATCGGAAGCAATGGCGCGGGAAAGTCAACACTGTTGAGTCTTATTGCAGGCTCCGTGTTTCCCACCACCGGAAACGTACGGGTTGATGGTCGTATTGGTGCCCTTCTGGAACTGGGCGCAGGATTTCATCCCGATCTGACGGGACGCGAAAATATCTATCTCAATGCGTCGCTGCTGGGGCTGTCCAAACAGGAAATTGACAGCAAGTTTGACGACATTCTGGAGTTCAGTGAACTCCAGGATTTTATTGATATTCAAATCCGAAATTACTCTTCTGGCATGCACGTGCGCCTCGGCTTCGCCGTCGCAGCCCATATTGAGCCCGACATTGTTCTGATTGATGAGGCGCTTTCCGTCGGCGATCAGCACTTTCAAGAAAAATGCGTGGATCGAATTCTTGAATTCAAAGCAGAAGGCAAGACCCTGATCTTCGTATCCCACAGCATGCAGCTCGTAACACTGCTCTGTAATCAGGCCGTATGGCTTCAGGATGGCATGCTTCACCGAGCGGGAAACCGTCACGGTATCGTCGAGGAATACAAAGAATACAGCAAGACATCAAACGGCGTGCGCCACCTACAGCAGGCGTAAGGATAAGCACAAGGAAAGGCATTTTACCCATGGCCCGCAACCAACAGAACATTCAACGAAATATCCTCTTCTTCTCGCTCCTTCTGTTTGTAGGTTGTTCAGATCACACTTCATCCCCCCCTCCGCAAAAGACGTCAGCCCCTCCCCCCGCCCCCACTCGCCCGATCTCAAAACCGGAGACACTCACGCCACCATCGCCAGCTGCCCCTGCCCCATCGCCGGCGCCTGAGGCAACAGAGAAGGTCTCCGCACCTCCCATTGAGCATGCCATTCGTGTCACGGCTCTGATGAAACCTCAAGAGGGTCCAGTTCGCGTGGGAGTCGTTCAAGACAGCACAGGATACTGGCGCATGCTGCGTATTGGTGAGGCTTTTCTGGGGTACAAGGTAGTTTCCATAGATTATAAAAATGAATCGGTTCAGTTTATGTACAATAAAAGCCTTGTTGTGCTAGGGCTCGAAGGACGAGTCGAACAGACCGTTGTTGAGACGTCGGTGGAGAACAAACCGGCTCAGGCTGAGGCGAAACTGGTTCGCGGCAAGACCAACTACGCCCCCTCTATAGACGAACGCCAACGCGGTATTGATCCAAACGATGCAGCCACCTGGCCTGCTGACTACCGCGGACCCGCCATTGAGCGCATTGCTCTTGAAATGCAAAATACGGCTCCCAACCTAATGTCCCCTGAAAATGTGCCTGCGGCCCAGAACTTCATACCCACAGCAGATGAGAGTTCTCGTGGAATCAACCCAAATGACTCGGAGACGTGGCCAGAGGGATACCGCGGACCCGCCATTGAGCGCACCTTGCAGAGCATGGAAACGAACACAAACGCCCCTGCCCCAGAGTTCAATCGCGAGCCTCCTCAGGGCACTCCCGAAGAAATCAAACAACGCTTCTTTGACACCTACGCCCCGGATTCCGAAACAGCACCTGAAACACCTTGATGGGTTGCTGCCCTCCCCGCCCTTGTGAAGTTGAATCGAACAACCAACGATTTCCAGAATAATGGCACAGTTCTAGCTAATATCAGTCTGTTATGATATATTAATCCCAATAATCATTGTTCTTAATTCTAGGGGAGACGAATATTGAAACATTTGCACCACCATTTAGCATATTTCACCCTTTCCAGTGCTCTTTTACTTTCAAGCAGCACATGGGCTCAGCAGATTACGCTGACCTCCCCTTCTGGAAGTCCTCTCATAATTGAGAGCGCAGAAGAGTTTTCAATGGATGTTGCGGGATCTATTTGGGACATGGACACACTTCGCGACATTCCCTTCGAGAACGGGGTGCTACAACCCACGGTAAGTGGCGGGATCTGGTCTGCCGCATCTTCGCAAGCAAGTTCAAGCGCAGGAGTATACCTTCTTAACGGAGGCATCCCAAACCCACCGCACTCCTTCCATCCCACAGAAGTCTCTGAAATGACACCCTATGGGGGACTCAACCCTATTGACACATCTCGCTTCCGAAGGATATCGCTACGTATGGGGCTAGATCAAGCACAGCGCGGATCCGTCATTGTTACATGGTCTAATGACCCAGACGTAGCACCATCCGATTTGGGTTCCACGACAAAAGTGGGATCGGCAGGATTATATGACTATCGCCCCACTTATACAGCTGGATACGCGCCTATGACGCTCAACTACGCCAATGGATTTCGGCTTTACGATCTAGACCTCACCGGTGGCGGCTACGACAGCAACGAGTACGATGCACCAGCGCTTAGCTTCCCCCCCATTGCTCCCAGTGGTGCCGCATGGACAAATAACAACATGTATGCCCTAATGGTGATCCCTTCAACCGCTCAGCAAGTGGGCTCAACCTTTCAATTCGACTGGGCCCGCCTCTACGATCCCGATACGGCAACCAATCTCACGGTCACGTGGACTACAACCGATATCCCGGTCGACAACTATCACGCCGTTGCGCTCTATATTGACACGGATAACAGCGACTTTGATGGCGACCTCTTCGCTAGCGGCATCAACGATGACAACAGCTTCACATTCAATACCGGAGCACTCCCTCCCGGAGACTATTACCTCTACCTCGCCGTCCTTCAACACTTCAACTCGACCGTAACCCAAATTGCCACCTCAGGCTATAGCACACGCATTACCATTGGCGCGCCTCCTCAATTTGTGTTCACATCCCCCACTGCAACCAGCGGTGTCGATTACGCAACAGCAGAACTTGGGAATGCTTGGGATATGGGTAGCAACACGGACATGGACCAGGCCTTAGACATCATTGGAGGCACATTCTTGAATGGGCAATACTCCGGCACCGCAGCAGCATATCCACTGGATCCCATGTTATATTTCAACACGCAAAGCGCTGGACAAACCGTCCCCATTGACACCACCAAGTATCGGTATTTGTCGTTCACGCTCGAGGCGGATCACTCTCAGGGAAATGCCCTCTTCACACGCATGATTCGAGGATGGGTGGCCAAGGTCACATGGTGGAACACTTCATTGAGTGACGATGGAACCTATAGCCGTGATGTGCACCTCTATGAGGGGATGCGGACCTACACAATTGATCTATTCGACAATGAACTCGCCAATCCCAACTACAGTTACGATGCCGGGTGGGAAGAAATCGGTCAGGCCACAACCTTCCGCATTGACCCGTTAGAGGCTGACGTCAACGTCCCCTTCATCCTTGATGATGTAAAGATCTGCGCAGAGAACAAACCCGCCGGTGGAACGTATACCATTGGCTGGAACTGTCAGGATGCGGATGACACCAATGTAACCATATCGCTCTTTTACGGATATGAGGACGATCTGGGGTACCACGAAGAAGCAACCCCGATTACGGTGATGCAACAAGCACCGGGCCCCAACGAGTTTATCTGGGACACATTCAGCCTGCCCACAGGAGAGTACACTATTCGCGCAGAAGTGACCGATGGACTCCAAACCCAATCCGTCATGTCTCCGCTCCCAGTCGTGATTGATACGGGGATTCCGAGGATAGACGTCAGCGGCATGGATCCCACCGTCTTCGATACGTCAGACGGTACCTGGTATATCCTCTACGCCAGTGGTGGAGCAGAAGCCATCCAGTGGGGATGGTCCAGTGTTGACCCCGTCGCCGGTGACTATAACGGGGATAGAACCAATGATCTTGCCGTTTTCGATCAAGCAACAGGCCGCTGGTTCATCCGAAGTGTCAACGGCAGCATCATCGCATGGGAAATTTTTTGGGGCTGGCCCGGAGTCATCCCCGTACCAGGCGACTATGATGGTGACGGCGCAGATGATCTCGCCATCTTTGACCAAAACACCGGTCGATGGTTTATTCGAAACATGGCTGGTGATATTCTTGCCTGGTCCCTCTATTGGGGGTGGCCGGGGACAGACCCCATTCCTGGGGACTATGATGGCGACAACATCGATGATCTCGCCATTTTCGACCAAAACACCGGTCGGTGGTTTATCCGAAATATGGCCGGTGATATTCTCGCTTGGTCAGCCTTTTGGGGGTGGCCAGGGGTAACACCCGTGCCCGGAGACTACGACGGTGACAACGTTGATGACCTCGCCATTTTCGACCAAAATTCGGGACGTTGGTTTATCCGAAGCATGGCTGGAAATATTATGCTCTGGGAAGACTGGTGGGGGTTTGCCGGCTGTACCCCCGTGTCCGGTGATTACGACAACGATGGCATATCCGATCAAGTGGTCTATTATGAAGCCACAGGAAACTGGTACTTCAATTTCTCAGGAGGTGCCCCGGTTCAAGCGGCAGGTCCCTGGCGTGGCCCCGGCACCATACCCGTCTCTGGCAATTTTGACGGACAGCCTTAAACGCTACCTGAGTGTATGCCTGAATTCTATTTCGGATGGACGCGTTGCATTTCGCACTTGGCTATTTCACGCCATAACGCTAACTATATTCAGCGCGGTGTTGTCACTTTCGTGGAATGCCGTGATACCCGAACGGCATAGCCGAGTGCGTAAACATGAAACATACAAAAGCTACTCTCTGGACAACCCTCCTCAAACGCTGGCCGTCATTCATTGCCTGGTCTCTTGGAGTGGTTGCATTGCTACTTGGACTCTATGCGCGCTGGCCAGATCTTCCGCACCCCTTTCTCTGGCTTGACGAAGCGTGGAGAGCATGGAGCGTCTCAAGCACCGCAGGGCTCCCGTCCTTTCTTGAGTATATGAAAACAAATTCAGAGGTCCTGCTCTTCTCAGAATGGGTGCTCGGCAAACTTAGCCTTATCCTCTTTGGGGGGGGCGCCTTTGCATTCAGAATCTGGCCGCTTCTTTTCGGAATTCTATCAGCGACAGGCGCTTTTATACTACTACGACGTTTGGGCCATCTTTCCCTAGCGCCCGCCGCTGCTCTAATCATAGCCGTATCATGGGGGTTCAGCTACCACAGCCGGGAATTCAAACCCTATGCATTGGACCTTACTCTGGCACTATGGAGCATGTGGGCCATGGTAAATGCCATTCGAGGAAAACGGTTTTGGCTATTCCTATTATTGCTTTCACTTATGGCAGTTTCATCCGTGACCTTTGTATTCATGTTTCCCGCTATCTTCTTCTGCTATGGCATCACGAAGAAACCTCGACGATTGGCGAGAATGTGGCCGTTTCTTATTCCCGTTGCTCTTTTTATAGTAACCTACCTCTTCTTTCTACGCCCCCAAGATCCTGAAGGAACCACCGCATTCTGGGCCGCCAATTACATCACCAACAAACAGGAGGCCATCAGCCTCATCAAGCGATATCCCGAATACTTGGACGCCTGGTCTATCATTGGATGGAAACCCGTAACCATCCTCTTTCTCGTCGTACTCCCTGTTGTATCCATCATCCGAAAAGATTCGCTTGCTCTTGTATTCCTGCTTCCATTCATCTTTCAAATCGCAGCCGCCTCGCTTCGCTTATACCCATTTTTAGATCGTCCTTCATACTATCTCTATGGGCTGATGCACTGCGGGGCCATTTATGCCGTTGGTCAGTTGGTCAATCTGCTCTTAAGAGACATTCCGAGCAAGGTCGCCCGAGTTGAAGCAATCGTTTGCCTCGCCCTATTCCTATTCGTCGGGTTTTCAGGACACCTCAGGCACAACATCGCGATGGGGCGCCAATGGCCCGCAGATCAAGGACACGCCGCCATGGAAGTTCTCGCTCAAGAATTTCAGCCCGGAGATCACATCTTCATCAATGGCTACGCATACTTCACTTTTCTTTATCACAGAGATCGTGTATTCCCTCCCAATCATCCATTACGAACGATGACAATGGATCGTCAAAGAACACCTATCGCAGATAGCGATATACAAAAACTTCGCTCCGGTATTCAGGCACGAGCGAAATCCATCAACCCAGGGGATATCGTATGGTTCTACAGTGCATATCAACCCTCTGCTTTTCAATACTATGAAGCGCTATTCGCCACAACTGGAGAGATGACGTTTAAACTGCGCACCCCTTTTCAGACGCTGCTGAAACTTAAAGTAAACGATTCTCTTGAAAACATATTAAACGACGATGATATACAGGCCTCTCAATAATAGTCGTAGACAAGGGGATCGCTCGGCTGTCTATCGGTTCGAACCGGAGGATTTTAACCCATGACCGTTTCTCTGATCATATGCACTTGCACACGCGCCGAAAAACTCAGGCGGTTGCTGGACGCGCTCTTTCAGCAGTCACCCCCGATCTACGAACTGATCATTGTCGTCGGACCAGACTCCGAAAGTACCGTGCAGATGCTTGAGCAATGGCCGCATGCTCATGTGCGTTTGTCCTGTCCGGTACGAAATATCTCCATCTCACGGAACATCGGCATTAAAGCAGCAACCGGAGATATACTGGCGTTCATTGATGATGATGCCGTTCCCGCCAACACCGATTGGCTGGCCTTGCTGACGGAATGCTTTCGCAAAGATCCAGATAGCCGGTGGGGAGCCGTAACAGCGCCCGTGTTGATACGTGACAGTCAGAAACTTGAATTCTCAAAGACATGCTGCCGGATGAATGATTATGGTCAGGGCATCGTCGACAATCAAGAATCAGAACACAGACCCCTGTCCAATTTCACGTTCGTCCGCGTGGCGGGTGGCAATTGTGCATTCCGGAGCAATTTGCTGAAACAGATCGGTGGATTCGATGAAAACTACGCCTATTTTCATGAGGAAACCGACGCAAGTATCCGGCTGTACAAAATGGGATGGCATACACATTTCGCCAAAAATGCAACGATACGCCACTACAGCCGAGTTGACGATTTCTCGAATCCCACACAAAGACGCCCCTGGGGGACGATAGCCAAGAGTGATGTCTATTTCTGCATCAAGAACGCGCACGATCCGTTATGCATTCGCATTTTCAAAACCGCACGTTCACTGCATAGCCGTCACTACTATCGGGAGGTGGTAATGATGAAAGTCAATGGACTGATAAACACTCGAGAGTGCGTTAAATTGAAAACTGCTCTCCACGCAGGATGGGCGCTGGGGTTACTCTATGGACTCTTAAGCTCCCGAAAATTGTTAGCTACCGAACGATTAAAGGCCACGTTGTGCGAACCGTAAGAGTTTTCCGTCACTCACAGCATCCTGATTTCATGCTTTGGACCTTTTGGGGAGGGGCTTCAATCCTATCGAGAATAAGTGGGATGCCTTGGCTCCCAAAAACATGTTGACAGGATGCCGCTTGTTAGAGCACTTTTTATGAAAAGGAATGTCTTCCAAGTGGGTATTAGATTTGATGTGGATCTGGAACACTGGCACAACAAATAGAGGGGTATCATGCTGAAACGTAGTATTATTGTAATGAGTCTCGTGGGGTGTTGTTTGTTTGGTAGTCTATCAGCCAGTGCCAGCCAATACTTTGCGGTCAGCCAAGTTTGCAGGGGGGATGCCTACAGTGACTGGAGTTTCATGACAGCATGGAACTTGGACACAGGCAGTCTCCAAGTCTCCCCTAACTGGTATGATGACTACTATGATTGGGAGTGGAACGAATCATGGTATCAAGATTGGACAGCTCTTTTTGTCTACGACGTTGGGACAGGTCAGACCCGCGAACTCAAATGGTCTTACGTGCAACCTCACGTCCAATAATACGTCTTAAGCCTAACGCAGATAGCGCTCGGGATTGATCTCGTGCGCTATCTTCGTTTTAAGCTAGGATTCGGAGAAGCTTCCTTCGGATCAAGATAGATGCTGAACATGGCGTTATTATGAATAAGACAATCCTTGCAGCACTTGCGACCTTGGGCCTCCTCTGTTCAGCCAATGCACAGAGACTCCACAATCAGGGCGAAACACCTACGTTTAGCTATGAGTTGGAAGAACCGGATAGCGATTTCTTTCTCGTCGCGCCCGGCAACGATGCAACCACGGCTCCGATCGCGGTCTCTCGCAGTTTCCTTGAACTTGTTATGCGGGAGGCACCAATTAGTGATGAGGAAAAGCTAAAGCTTTTGACTCAATATCCGCAGATCATGAATGGAATCTACCAGGAAAAGATGGAAGCCCACTACCCTGATGCGCGGGTGGAATACGACTCACCATTTGAGCCCTATAGTGCTGAAGGAATCGAGATTCGGCAGGATCCCCTCGCCGCCCCCTATGTTCTGGTTTCGCTGCGGCAGCCAGACGGCACGCTGAAAACCTTCAGTCTCTGCCGGGATATTGTAGATAGCGTGCTCGCTAGCAACAACCTACCTACCGACAAGGTCTTCTCTGCACTTGAGGAGTTCCCGTATAGACTCCCCGAGCGTGCTCGCCCTGTGTTCAATCAGCTTGCAGCTGAAGATATCTTTGCGCTCGCCGAAGAAGATGTTCCCGGCATACAGAAGCAAGAATTTGTAAAAGCCAGAAACAAGGCAATCGAGCGCAATCAACTACAGTCGACCACGAAAACGACTAAACTCACGTTGAAAGGCCCAGAGCCTAGGCGACTGCAAGCAGCAAAGCCAGTAACCAACGCCATTCGACCACACACATATCCACTTGTTGAGGACATCAAAAGCCAGACCGCTCGACAACAGATAGCTCCCATTGAAATCCCCCCTCCTGCTTCTTCCAGCGTACAGCTGCGCGGTCTAGTCCTTCCTGGTGTTCTCATACTTCTATCCTTGGGTCTTATGGCTTGGGCCGCTAGACTCACCGCATTAAAGAAGGAATAGGTAAACACCATGCCAGATGCTTTTGAAATTCAAGTCCGAGACTACTTGCGCCCCGTAGAGGGCAGTTTTTCATATGAAAGTATGGTCGCCAACCATCTGGACGTTGATAAGTATCGACCATGGGCAGAAACCATCAATCACTACCATCTCATAAAGGGTGCCGACGTATTCAGCTCAGGCTGTGGATCGGCCGGTGATCTGTGGGTCATGCAGGATATGGGTGCGGCATCCATTACCGGCATCGAAGTCGATGAAACATTGGCCGAACTGGCACGTACGCGACTGCGCGGAGCAGGCAATATCAAATTTGATGTCTCGACCTATGCCGGCCAAGATCTTCCCTATGATGACGCTCAATTTGACATTATCACGAGCATACATGTTATTGAACATGTCGCAGACGCCAGCGCATACCTCTCAGAACTGCTCCGCGTCCTCCGCCCGGGAGGAATCCTCTTCCTCGACTGCCCCAATCGGTTCTATCGAGTAGAACAGCACACCATGCTACCCTACGTTCACCTGCTGCCACACACCCTTCGTGATATTCTGCTACGACTCATCGCACGCAACCCCTCCCCTATCGGGGTTTCCCCGTTCCGCGATAAATGCGGCGCTCTGATCGGAATGAAAACTCCTTTCGCAGCCCAGATTATGCATTTTCTCAAATCCATGCAGAACCGTTTCCCGCACCACACTGTTGATGCCTACTTCCACGATTATGGTAGTTTTCGAAAACCCTACGGCAAGAGTCGACTCTTGAATGCCCAATCCATCTACCGCCACGCATCCGCCTTCCGCCTCGTCGTCTGTCGCAACACGCAACACGACGTGGCCAGTGAAGCAACGCGGGATGCCTGCACATGCTGAAATATGAATTACTTAAAACCGCCCCCAAGCTGCGGAACCTCCAAGAAGGAGGGAACACTTGGCGTTGATATACAGAAATGGCACAACTGGCTTCTCGACGCTTTCGCTCTGCAGCAAACGGGATCTGAAAAAGCATAACGAACAGATACGTCCTTGGCCACCTAAGTGGAGACTGTGACAATGATGAAACAGACAAAACAGAAGCTATACCGGGTCCTTCGCCCCATATTGCACCCCCGTATTCTTTGTTGCGTAGACCAGTCTTGGTCAACAGACAGCACCATCGGGATTAAGGGGTGGATACTATCAAAAAGGGGGGCCATTGAGAACGTCGATATAACCGTGGGGGATGCCACAGTTCCAATCACCTCATGGCATGCTAGATCCGATGTTACCGCTTGCTATCCAGAATATGATCAAAATATCAATTGTGGATTTTGGGTTCAGCTACCTCGAACCGCTGAGCACCGCGCCAGTTTTACGGTCTCGCAGTCCGGAAAAGCACTGTGCAAGAGTGTCACTTTTGCAGGAACTCAACCTGCGCCGCCTACAGAATACCCGGATGGTGAAACCATTTTCAGTGATTTCGTGAAGAGAGTAAACGATGAACACCTGAGTGTTCTGGAAATTGGATCCCGTATCGTGTCTCCGGGAGCAACCAGCCGAAGAAGCGAGTTTCCAGGAGCGTCCAGCTATACTGGGTTTGACTATTACCCAGACTCAAATACCGATGTTGTCGGCGATGCCCATCAGCTGAGCTCGTACTTCAAAGACAAAAAGTTCGATGCCGTTTTCTCGATCGTTGTATTCGAGCATCTGGCGATGCCGTGGGTTGTTGCCATGGAGATCAACAAAATATTGCGTGTTGGCGGCATCTCTTGTCATGCAACACCGTTTGCGTGGCCCGCACACGAGCGTCCGTTCGATTTCTGGCGTTCTTCTAATGAAGGCCTGAAAGTCCTTTTTTCTTCGGGCATGGGATTTGAGACAATACGGTCTGGGATGAACTGTCCCCTACACATGTATTTTGACAAACTCGCGCCAGGGCAGGAAGAATTTCCCAATCTTCCTTGTTTCGGTGGGGCCTCAATCCTTTCGAGGAAGGTTTCAGAGATTGACGAGGACAAATTCAGATGGGATGTGAGCTTGGCGGATGTTGTTGGTGATGACAGCCACTATCCTGAAAAAAGCCCTATAGTGTGGATGAACGCGGCGGAGAAACGTAATGGAAACACAAAAAGACTTACGGTCACGGCTTGAGGGTGCCGAAAAATCACTGCTTGTAGCAGAACAGAAACTTCAACAGATGATTCTAGATCGGCAACGGCTTAACCAATCATTCGACTGGCAGCTTTTCTCTGCTTTTCGCAAAACCGTTCGCCGTCTGCTTCCTGAAGGCAGTCTACGCTTCAACCTGGTCCAATCGTGCCTCGCGGTACCGGTGGCAGCAAAACGCCACGGGATACGCGCTGGCATCCGTGAAACGCTTGCGCTTGTTAAGGCTGTTGGGAGACTCGTGGGACGTGCCATCATGAAGCGCGGCGACACGTTCAAGTTGCTGCCTCCCAACGCACCTGACAATACCCTCCCGCAGCACACCGAGAAGATCGGCATCATTGTCTGCGTACACAACGCCCTCACAGATGTGCAGCTCTGTCTTTCGTCGATCTTTGCGCGAACCACGCCCCCTTATCAGCTGATCATCGTGGATGATGGCAGCGACGAGGAAACGGCAACGTACCTGCGGACCATTGCCGAAACGCAATCCGCAACGCTGATCCGAAATGACGACGCACGGGGCTATACCTGCGCCGCGAACCAGGGCATGCGTGAGGCCAAAGGATCGGCTCTTGTCTTACTCAATAGCGACACGATTGTGACGACCGGATGGTTGGCCCGCATGATTCGCTGCGCAGCCTCGTCACCAAAGATCTGCGCCGTCGGCCCCCTCTCGAATACCGCATCCTGGCAATCCATTCCAAACCTATTTCTTGAGAATGGGGACTGGAACAACAACCCCCTTCCAAAAGGCTTTTCCGCAGAAGACATCGCCCACGTTTTAGCGCTGGCCGCCTCCCCCGTATATCCCCGTCTCCCCTTCCTTAACGGGTTCTGCATGTTGATCAAGCGCCGAGCTCTGAAATCACTGGGGCTCTTTGATGAGAAGACATTTGGGGCGGGCTATGGCGAGGAAAATGATTTTGCTCTGCGTGCAGTTGCCGCCGGATGGGAGCTGGCCGTCACAGACGATGCTTATGTTTTTCACGCCCAATCCAAGAGCTATTCCCATGAACGTCGACTGGAACTTTCAAAGAAGTCAGACGACAAACTTGCCAAAAAACACGGAACCTCCTGCACTGCCGACGGCATTCTGCACTGCCAGTACGACCGTGTTATGTCAGCTGTGCGGGCGCGTGCAGGAGTCATGCTCGAAAAGAGTGCCACCATCCACAAGGGTCTGGAGCTCTACGAAGGGAAGCGCGTTCTCTTTCTGCTACCAATCCAGGGCGCTGGCGGAGGCGGTCATGTCGTCATTCAAGAAGCCGCCGCCATGCGACGGATGGGTGTTGATGCCGACCTTGCCAACCTCGTTCCCCACCGACCCACGTTCGAACGCGAGCACCCCAATCTGGACGTACCAGTTCTCTACGTCAACAATCCGGAAACCGACATCGACTACGGCGAGTACGACGCCGTCATCGCAACCCACTACATGTCTGTCAATTGGGTGCGCACGATTCTAGGCACCCATCCTGAAATCAAAAGCGGATACTATATTCAAGACTATGAACCCTTCTTCTACGAAGCCCAATCTCTGGAGCACCTCATGGCGCGCGAGTCTTATCAGATGCCTGAAGGAATGCGGGCATTCGTAAAAACCACCTGGGTCCGGGATACATTGGAGGAGCATGAGGACCTCGATAGTGCCATCGTGGGTCCCAGCGTGGAGACGACCCTCTTTCGCCCGCAAGTGCCATCACGACCCATCCAACCAACCCCGATGCGCATTCTGGCTATGGTGCGCCCCATCACACCGCGCAGGGCTCCGGATCTCACAATGCGGGTTCTGAGCAAACTCGCGGAGCGCTACGAACGTAACCTTTCTATTCATATCTTCGGGTGCTCGGAAGCCGACAAGGATTTCCTTAAGCTCAAACGCGACTTTAAACATACAAACTGGGGTGTGCTGGACCGCGAGAGGGCCGCCGCTCTATTTGCTCAAGTCGATATATTTGCCGATTTTTCGACCTTCCAGGCGATGGGGCTCACAGCACTTGAAGCCATGTCATGCGGCGTCGCCACCGTTGTGCCAGAACGGGGCGGGGCAAACGCCTTCGCGGTTCATGAAAAGAACGCCATCGTTGTGGACACCCAAGACGAAGATGCATGCTTCAATGCCATCTCACGCCTCATTGAAGACCGTAAACTTACGCTAGACATTCAACAAGCCGCCATGCGGACTGCTGCCACGTTCTACCCGGAAAAGGCAGCTCTCAATATTCTTGATGTACTATTCTCGCAAGATCAGCCCGAGGACATTCCGGCATGCTAAGCGTTACGGCACTATATGAGCACGGCATCAACAATCGGCCCCATGGGTCGTCCTATATTCGAAATCTCCTTCCCCTCAGCCACCCCTCAGTCGCATCCGGCCTAAACGTTGAGTTCTCAACAGAGTTTCGACCTTGTGACGTCTTGCTGATTGATCGAACCTGGACTCCCTATGTGGCACCAGAATTGGTAGAGCAACTTGTTCGGCGAGCCCGCAAAGCGGGCAGCAAAATCGTTTTTTCATTGGATGACGATTTGATAGATGCCAACGCCTACTTCCCATTCCGACGTATCTTCTCGGATGCGCAGGTGAACAGCGTCCGTTATCTGGCATCACGGGCAGATCATGTCATTACATCGACCTATCCACTACAAAAACGACTCAGCACCCTAAACCCCTCGATCTCAGTAATTCAGAACCATCTTGACGAACAGCTCTTTCCTACAGAACTCCCCGAGAGACAACCCGGAGATCGCGTGACAATCGGATACATGGGCACCTCAAGCCATGAGGCGGATCTCCTGAGCATCCTCGAGCCGCTGCGTGCCCTGTTAAGCCAGAATCGAAACCGCGTTTCTCTAGAACTTGTAGGCGTCGTCGATGAATTCCGGATGAAAGCCATGTTTGGCGATCTTCCAGTGGCACTCAAAACACCACCAACGGAGTGTGTGGAGTATCCCGATTTTGTGAAGTGGATGCGAACCGCATTGAAATGGGACGTGGGGCTCGCGCCGCTTGATGACACCCCTTTCACGGCCTGCAAATCTGACATCAAGTGGCTGGATTATTCCTTTTTAGGCATCCCCGGCATTTTCAGCCGAAAACCAGCCTACCGCGAAAGCATCACCGATGGAGAAACGGGGCTTCTCGTCGACGCCACTCCCTCGGCTTGGTACGATGCCCTGTCAAGAATAGTAGAGGATGACAACCTGCGCGCGCGAATCCGAAAAGCCGCTTTTGAAACCGTGCATCAGGAACGGTCCCTGGCGCTCAACGCATGCCAGTGGGTAGAAGCACTCAAAGCAGCGGTATCGAGAGGGCGAGGCTTTTCATAACGCTTCCAAAACACATGACACGTGACATCACAATTATTATCCCGAACTGGAATGGCCGACACTGGCTGGCGGATTGTCTCGAAGGGCTGGAGCAGCAGACCTATCGCCAATTTGAGACGGTCATTGTGGATAATGGATCGTCTGACGGCAGTGTTGAATGGATTCGCCAACATGCCCCTCATGTCAGGTTAATCGAGAACGTCAACAATACCGGATTTGCCGCCGCAGCCAATGCTGGCATCGCGGTGAGCGAGGCACCGCTTGTCGCCCTCTTAAACAACGACACCGTCCCCTCCCCCAGTTGGCTTGAAGCACTCGTTTCTGCTCTGGGGTCAAACGCAGCAGATCGCGTTGGAAGTGTGGCGTCATGTATGGTGCATTACGACGATCCCAAAACCATCGAAAACGCTGGAGACCAAGTTACATGGCAGGGAGAAGCCCTCAAGCGTGGACGCGGTCGACCGATTGCCGAATTCAGCGATTCCCGTGATATTCTTTCGGCCTGTGCCGGCGCAGCCCTGTACCGCCGATCCTTCCTCGATAAGGCTGGAGGGTTCGATGCAGACTTCTTTGCCTACCTTGAGGATGTCGATCTCGGCATGCGCGGCCAAGTCCTCGGCTATCGCTGCCAATACGTACCCGAAGCTCGAATTTCACACAAAGGTCACGGCAGCAAAATGCCCTCGGCAACCTACGTTAGACTCGTAACCCGAAACCGCTACTGGCTCTTCTGGAAGAACGTCCCCCCAGAGCTTCGCAAACTCCATCGTGCGAGCATCTTGTACGGCTCGTTCTGTTTCTTCGCACTATCGCGCAGGCCACTTGCATGGCTACAAGGCGCAACGCAGGCTTATAAGCGAAAATCAGAAATGCTAGCCTTCAATCGTACCCTTTGGGCTAAACATCAAATCAGCGAACCGCAATTTGAGAGCATGCTCGAGCCACGAGGAACGCTCCCCAGCTTTCATCGTCGGGAGCAAACACCCAAACCAGGGGAGGGACAGTCCCATGCATTTTGACCTGAACCTTGGCCACATTTGAGCCTCTCTGCGTAGGACGGACTTCTTGTCCGTCCGTTACGTGATGCGGTAGCATTGTCAACGCCTGTTGTTCACAACTGACCCCGATGCGAAACACCAGAATCGGTTAACGAAAAACGCACACCCGTGGTAGTGCAAAAAGCTACTCCACATCCAACGTTGAAGCGTGTTGCGCTATATGGTTAACTCACCTTTATGAAAGTAAATGGCGTTGTTCTACAAAAGATAGAGGTAATCGAAGAAACAATTCACGAATACGAAGACACCATGCTCCGACTCAATCACGCCGCATAGAGACAGTCGCCATAATGACCTTATCTCCACGAGTTCTTTACCTAGCTACCACGGCCATGCCGCGCATCCCCGGCACTGACGCCGTGTTTCAGGACATCGACACCCTGCGCCAGCAAACGCAAGGGGATCTTCTCAATCTCTACCCCCTCCCCTTTGCCACACGATTCTTCCCCCCCTTCATGCTCGGGCTACATGCCATCAATCGCCTTCGCCAACTGGCTCAAGATGTGGACTTGCTCCACATCTTCGCACCTGGACTCTGGCACATCCCAGCCCTCTCACGCATCGACAAACCCATTGTCCACACCGTAACGGCCAGTCTCCATGATAGGGAAAGGCTGTTCTCGCAACGCGCGGCCAACCGGACTGACGCTATCGCGGTCAGTCATCCAGCAGATGTGGATTGGCTTGCTAAACGCGGGGTTACCTCGGCAACACATATTCCACCAGCCATTGATCTTCCGAGTCAGCCAGTACCAGACAACCGCCCAGAGACATTCACTATTCTGGTAGGATCCGCACCGTGGAGCCGCGAACAGTTTCATACCAAAGGAATTGATGCACTTCTCGCCGCCGTCAAGACACTGCCGGACGTAAACCTTATCTTCCTGTGGCGGGGGTTTGAGCTTGCCGCACTGGAGCAACGCATTACCCAACATGGACTCGAGTCACGAGTCGAAGTCATAAACGAACATGCCAATGTGTACGCCCTACTCTCACGCAGCCATGCCGCCATCGCATTGGCTGAACACGCCGGCGTCATCAAACCCTACCCCCATTCCCTACTCGAAGCCCTCGCAGCAAACAGACCCGTCATCGTGAGCAACTGCATCGGCATAAAAACAGAAATCCAACAGAACCGCTGTGGCATCGTCGTTGACATGTTATCAACGAAAGCCGTCACCAAGGCACTCAAAGAGTTACAGCAGCAATACAAAGCACTATCGACTGCCGCAACCGCATTCGACTGCACTACCTTCTCACGGTCGAACATGATCACCCGCTACACAGACCTCTGCAAAAGGGCGACTCTGTGATCCGCAATACGATACGGTGCGTCTCCAAAAGACTCGGCGTGTTTAAGCCACTCCAGACAATAAGGGCATTTTTTAGTGGCCCGGAAAAGGCGATGGTCATACAGCATATTCCCCAAAATCCGCGGAACCCTTTCTACACCATCATTCCAAAAGCACTTCAGAAACTCGGGTGGACCTGCATCATCTTTGATGATCACACCAAACTGAAAGTGATGCTCCGGGATTCCCAGCGAAAACGCATCATCCACTTTCACCAACTTGAACCCTACTACCACTCTGCAACAGGAGACCGGGATGAGACCTCCCAACGCGCCGCCCTTCTTCTACAAGACATCGTTGAGTTTAAACAACTAGGTGCCATTCTGGTATGGACAAAACATAACCCCCTTCCACACAACAGACAATTTGAAGACATTGACCGCAAATTCATCCAAGATGTCGTGGAGCTTATGGATCACATTGTTGTGCTTGGAGAGTACGCCAAGACGTGCATGGAGCAATATGCTGATGCGGAATCCAGCGGTTCCAAATAGGCGGCAATGCCGGGGGTCTGATCCTGTCGCGAGGAAACGCTCGGAGGATTTGGACAGCAAGAGGAGTCCGGTGCGTATGCATCGGTTGGCGGAACTGGGGTTGTCAAT
>Ga0307929_1000872_pt1 | contig 26513 bp, 28 predicted proteins | sample AceLakmetage1330_FD_203160 | JGI IMG/M metagenome (GOLD analysis project Ga0307929, IMG submission 203160) | Saline water microbial communities from Ace Lake, Antarctica - #1330 | ecosystem: Environmental > Aquatic > Non-marine Saline and Alkaline > Saline | place: Antarctica: Ace Lake...
GTTGTGTATTCGCGCAGCCCGTAATCGGCCCGAATGACAAAATGGGGGGTGAGCTGACTAACGCATGCAATCATTCGCTCAAACGGCCAATGAAAAAGGTCGTCGCGCTGCCAATCGACAATCGTGCTCATGACGTTGAAGGCGATGCCAATCCGCGCTGATTGAAAAGCTGCCGTGATAATGTTGAACGCAAAGTCCTCCATCGCCTCAAAGGTCAGCTCGCGCTTCTCGGTCAGCACGCCATTCATCACCACATAGTCGACGGATTGTGCCGACAGGGGATCGACAAGGATGTCACGCACCGAAAATGCCGCAGAGGGATGACGCGTGCGCGCGGCCTCGATCATCGGCTGCGAAAGATCGATGCCCTGATAGCTGATGGCCGTGCGGGATGAGGTGGAAAGCCTGCGGTTTATATGGTTGAGCAAAAGGCCGGGCCCGCACCCCAGATCCAGAAGACTGGGTGCGTCGGCATGGTCCGCCCGCATAAGCTCCAGCATCACGTCAAAACGCACAGCCAGATCGGCTTCATCGGGCCAGTCGACACCACGATGGGTCGGCCCGAATTCCTTCAGACAGTCCTCATAGTGGCGGACAAGGTCCAGATAGGACCGTTTGTCTGAAGGCGTTGGCGACAACGTGCGTTTCCCCGCTACTTATCAATCTGCCTTCGCATTGTGACGGTCTTTGATTCAGAAGGTCCTAACGGGAACCAAATTTTGGAAAAATCTGTGCACTTTCTGCACGCAATACGGTTGGGCGCCCGGGCCTACATCGAATCAAACCGCTGACCCGGTCAGCATGACCGAAAAAAAAGCCCGGACACAACGTCCGGGCCTTGTTGGTTTCAGCCTGACTACCTGGCAGACCGGATGGGGTCGGAGCCGTCCCAGTTTTCGGCAGCCTTGCGGATATGCTCGAAGAGCTTGCCTTTGTTGCCGCTGATATCGGAAATTTCGATCATCGCGCCGGGATGGGCGTCGTTTTCGAAATAGCAGAAGCGGCCTTTTTCGCCGCCAATCGCGCCCTCATGGCCGATGCGGTATCCGTTTTCCAGCGCACGGTCGAGCATCGCCTGATAGTCGGTGCTCCAATAGGCCACGTGTTGCAGGCCTTCGTGACCGGCACCGAGAAAATCACGGTAGAGCGACGGCGCGTCGTTCAATTGCTGGATCAGCTCGATCTGCAGATCGCCGGAATTTGCCAGCGCCACGCTCATTTTCATCGGCGACTCCTCGCCGCGATAGCGGAACCAGTCAGTCTGGACTTCTTCCACATGGAACCACGGACCGACGCCATGGGCGTTGATCCAGTGATCCATCGCCGCGCGCAGGTCGCGCACGACATAGCCGTTCTGGCGGATGGGTCCAAAAATGCGGCTCATGGGCGTCCCTCCAATTGCGGCAGCGCCTTTTCAGACGGCCAATTGTAGAGCCGTATTCCATGCGAACGAACGTTCGTCAAGATGATGCCTCAGCATCCGGGCGGACGCCGCAGATCAAGCGTGAAGGGAAATTCCGGGTGCGGGGCCTCGGTGATCGGCTCGTAGGCGCCCGGCGTGTAGCCGTGATCCTCAAACCGCGACAACCGCCTTGCCTCGGCCTCGTTGCCATTGACGGGGAACGTCTCGTAGCTTCTGCCACCGGGATGGGCGACGTGATATTTGCAGCCGCCCAGCGCGCGCCCGGTCCATGTATCGAAGATGTCAAACACCAGAGGCGAGTTCACCGGCAATTCGGGATGCAGCGCCGTTGATGCCTGCCAGGCCTTGTACCTGACCGCACCCACGCCGACGCCGCTTTGGGCGCATTTTTGCAGTGGCACCGTGCGGCCGTTGCACACCACGTGATAGCGCTCATGGTTGGTTGTGGTCAGCTTGACCTGCAACCGCTCTGTCGAACTGTCGGTGTATCTGACCGTGCCGCCGATGGCACCCGTCTCGCCCAGCACATGCCAGGGTTCCAGCGCCTCCCGGATTTCCAGCGTTGCGCCGTCGCAGGTAACTTCACCACAAAACGGGAACCGGAACTCAGCCTGCGCTTCATACCATTCAGGCCGCAGGGCAAAGCCGTGATCGGCAAGGTCGCGCAACACGTCCCTGAAATCTTCCCAGACAAAATGCGGCAGCATAAAGCGGTCATGCAGGGTTGTGCCCCAGCGGATCAGATTGCCTTCAAGCGGCGCGTTCCAAAGCCGCGCGATGATGGCGCGGATCAGGCCCTGCTGTGCAAGGCTCATGCGCGGGTTCGGCGGCATCTCGAAACCGCGAAACTCAACCAGGCCAAGACGCCCCGTCGGCCCGTCGGGGGAAAACATCTTGTCGATGCAGATTTCAGTGCGATGGGTGTTGCCTGTCACGTCGGTCAGCAAGTTTCGCAGCAGCCGATCCGTAAGCCACGGCGTCGGTGATCCCGGGTCCTGCGCTTTTGGAATTTGCGCCAGCGCTATTTCCAGCTCGTAGAGACTGTCATGGCGGGCTTCATCAATGCGTGGTGCCTGACTTGTAGGGCCGATGAATAGACCGGAAAACAGGTAGGACATGCTGGGGTGGCGCTGCCAGAACAGGATGATGCTCTTGAGCAAATCCGGCCGGCGCATGAACGGGCTGTCCATTGGCGTTGCGCCCCCGACGACCACGTGGTTACCGCCGCCAGTGCCGGTATGCTTGCCGTCGATCATAAACTTGTCGGCGCCGAGCCGTGTTTGCCGTGCGGCCTCATAGACCGCCTCGGTGATCCTCACGCATTCATCCCAGCTCGATGCCGGGTGGATATTCACCTCGATGACACCGGGATCAGGCGCGACGCGGATCACATTCATGCGCGGATCATGCGGTGGCGAATAGCCTTCAATATGCACCGGCACATTCAGTGCCTTGGCGGCATTCTCGGCTGCTTCAACCAGATCGAGATAATATTCCAGCTCTTCGACCGGCGGCATGAACACGCACAGGCGGCCATCGCGCAGTTCTACCGATACGGCCGTACGCACGGCGCCGTGAAGGTCACCCATTTCCTGCTCGACACGCTCCTGCACGGCTTCGGATGCCGTAAAGGACGCGCGCATCTGTTCGCGCCCGGTCTGCTCATCAATGGCAGCCTGCGGGCTCGTGGGATCAGGCAGCGGGCCGCGTGGCACGGACGGGTCCTGCGGATAGACATAGGGATATTTTGACGGCGGCACGTAAGGCAGCGTCCCCAGGGGCAGCCGGTAGCCGACCGGGCTGTCGCCGGGCACAAGATAAAGATTGCCGCGCCGGGTTTTCCATTTCTCAGACCGCCAATTGAGGCCCGAGGCCTTTGATTGCCAGCACTGCACCGGCAGCACGTAGCCCGACGGTTTCGTCAGTCCACGGTCAAACACCCGCGCCAGGCGCTGACGCTCTTCGGGGTCTTCAAGCTTTGAATTCTGCGGCGTGACGTTTTCCGGAAGATTACTTTCCTTGACGAGCCAGGTGGCGGGATCCTCATAGGCGGGTGCCACATACTCCTCATCGATACCCAGTTCGCTGGCGATACGCTGCAGCAACTCTTCGGCCTGGGCCGGCACCGCGCCACTGTATTTTCCTTCGCTGGCGATCAGGTCCGGGTTGGACCAGATCGGTTTTTCGTCACGCCGCCAATACAGCGAAAACGTCCATCTTGGCAGCGTCTCGCCGGGATACCATTTGCCCTGGCCGAAATGCAGAAACCCGTTTGGCGCAAACTCATCCCGCAAGCGCCGGATCAACTTGTCTGCCAAAATACGTTTGGTCGGGCCAACAGCCGATGTATTCCATTCGTCGGCTTCAAAATCGTCGATGGATACGAATGTCGGCTCGCCACCCATGGTCAGCCGCACGTCGCCCTCTTCGAGCGCCGCATCAACCTTCTTGCCAAGTGCATCCAGCGCCGCCCAGGATTCATCTGAAAACGGCTTGGTGATGCGCGGATGCTCGGCCACCCGGGTTATGCGCATGTCGAACTCAAAGTCGACATTGGCGGCACCGCTGAGACCGGAGATCGGGGCGGCGTTGCGGTAATGCGGTGTTGCGGCCAGGGGAATATGGCTTTCGCCGGTCAGCAGCCCGGATGTCGGGTCAAGGCCGATCCAGCCGGCGCCGGGCAGATACACTTCGCACCATGCATGCAGGTCGGTGAAATCCTTGTCGGTTCCCGCGGGGCCATCAATGGCCACAAGATCCGGCTTGAGCTGGATCAGATAGCCCGACACAAAGCGGGCGGCAAAGCCGAGATTGCGCAGTATCTGAACCAGCAACCAGCTTGAATCGCGGCACGACCCCTTGCCCGTCTCAAATGTCTCTTCAGGCGTCTGCACGCCCGGCTCCATGCGGATCACATAGCCAAGCTCATTGCTCAGGCGGGCATTCAGGCCAACGACGAAATCAACCGTGCCTTGCGGGGTGCGTTCAATCGTCTTGAGAAACGCTTCGAGCTTCGGACCAATCGGGTCTGGTGTGCGGTAGATGACAAGGTCGGCTGCGATGTCGTCGCAATAGGTAAACGGCCACTTCTCTGCGGTTTCCTCAACGAAAAAATCGAACGGGTTATAGATCGTCATGTCGGCGGTCAGATCGACTTCGATCTTCAACTCGCGGACCGGGTCAGGGAACACAAACCGCGCCAGCCAGTTGCCGTAGGGGTCTTGCTGATAGTTCACAAAATGCTCAGACGGAGTGACCCGGAGCGAATGCGAGATGACCCGCGTCCTGCTGTGCGGTGCGGGCCGCAGGCGAATGGTCTGGGGACCAAGCGAAACCGGCCGGTCATACTTGTAGTGGGTCAGATGATAGATCGCGGCTTTTATGGACATTGTATTCCTTTGCCCCACCTGACTGGCGGGTGAGCATGATTTCTACCATGTCCGGGGAACCCCGGACCCAATACATTTGATCACACCGGGCATGCCATACCCCGCATCTGCCGCCGGGCTTGCCGCTCAGGCTTTGGACTCAGTTCCCAAAAGCAGCAGGAAAGTATTGAGGTAACGGGCCATTGCCGTTTCGATAACACGGCGCGGGGCGGGATGTTCGGGCGTATTGACGTATTCCATGCGCAGGCAGATCAGCCCGGAGGAGAAGATGCGGGCGGTTTCGCGGGCATCCGTCGTCTTGATCAGCCCGGCCAGTGCAAAGCCCTGAAAATAGTCCGCCAGCCGTTCGTTCTCCTCGCGGAACAGCATATCGTAAAAGCGCTGCCGCCCTTCCCCACGCCGTTCGCCATTGATGACGGCCATGAACAGGCGCTCGCGCCTGTCCATCCAGCGGTCAATCAGGTCCACCCCACATTTGCGACAGAACGCTGCGGGATCACCCGCCAACGCGCGATACTCGGCAGACTCCAGCCGCTCGACAAATGCGCCGGGGCCCCACTGGTCGATCAGCGTGCTGTAGATCTCTTCCTTGCCGACAAAGTGGTTGTAGATGCTGCTTTCGCGCAGGCCCACCGCGCGGGCCAGCTGGCGCATGGAGGTGCCGGCAAAGCCGTGCTCGGCAAACAGCACTAGCGCCTGATCCAGAATGCGCTGCCGCGTGGACCCGTCGCCCTCAAGCGCAGTCACGGCAGCCTCTTTGGTGTCTGCTTCAGGCTTGGATGGTGACATTCAGGGCTCCAGACGGGCCGCATGGGCGCAGATTGATATCGCACAGGGCTCGTAGGTGGCCACCATAGCGCAATGCCACACCTTGCATAACGAACGAACGTTCGGTACCCACATCTGGAAAGATAACACGGTGACGGCAAAACCAGTGGTTTTCCGCCCGCCGCGACAGCAGGAGCATCACATGAGCGACCTTAAGGCAGCCCGGGACAAGACCGTGCGCGATCACATGCAGCTTGAGAATGAGGCCAAATGGGACGAGGTGCTGGCAACCTTTGCGCACCCGCGTTACGAGTTTCAGGTGCCGCCGCCGGGCTCTGATGCGGACTACCAGATCTATGATGGCGAAGACGAAGTCATGTCGTATTTCCGCGCGTCACGCACAGCCTTCCCGGACCTTGGCAACGAGATCATTGATGTGGTCGTCGGTGACGGCGACATCGCCATGACCGAGTTCTATCTGGTTGGCACGCATCTGGGGCCGCTGCGGACCCCCGCCGGCGAAGTGCCGCCCACAGGCAAACGCATCAAGGTGCGCATGGCTGCAACCTTTGAATTTGAACCGGGCACCGACAAGATCATCTCTGAACGTCCGTATACGGATCCGCGCGCCGTGCTGCATCAGCTCGGCCTGCTGGGTTAATGGGCGGGGCGTCAGTCATGAAGAGGCTTGAGAACAAGGTCGCAGTCGTTACCGGCGGCGGCACCGGCATCGGCAGAGCGACCTGCCTGCAGTTCGCACGCGCGGGCGCGGCGGTCATCGTTGCGTCGAATGTGGCCGAACAGGCTGAGGCGGTTGCCGCTGAAGTGCGTGCTGCGGGCGGCAATGGCGTCGCCTATGTGATCGACGTGACGGATGTCGCAGCGCTCGACGAGATGGCCGCGAAAGTCATCACCGATTTTGGCAAGGTTGATATTCTCGTCACCAGTGCGGGCGTCATGGGCGCGCGGGCATTGCTCATCAACACGCCGGTTGAAGAGTGGCGCAAGACGATTGAGGTCAACCTCAATGCCAGCTTCTATTGCGTCAAAGCCTTCCTGCCCAACATGCTGGACCGTGACGCAGGCCGCATCATCACCATCTCGTCAATATCGGGCAAACTGCCCGCCGCGCTGAACAGCGATTACGCGGCTTCCAAGCACGGCGTCATCGGGCTTACCAAAGCGCTGGCGCTGGAACTGGGGATGCTGAAGAAGAACGGCGTCACCGCCAATGCCATCTGCCCCGGCTCGGTTGATACGCCGATGATCGACGCCATCACCGATCACCTGCAGCCAGCAACCAAACTCAGCCGCGAGGATTTCCGGCAGAAGGCCATCGCCAACAAGAACATCCAGCAGCGCCTGCTTGATGCGGACGAGATTGCGTCCATGGCGACCTATCTGGCGTCTGACGACGCGCGCGGCATCACCGGACAGGCGATCAATGTGTGTGCGGGAACGGTTTTATTCTGAAGCGGCATCGACGATGTGCTTCTCCACATACGCTATGCTTGCCTGCGGAGAACCGACCTTAGGGAGGCAGGCATATCATGAGCACCATCGAATATCCGACGCGCGCCTATGCGGCGCTTGCTGCAGACAAGCCGCTTGAATTTTTCAATTTCAACCGGCGCGGGCTGCGGCCGGATGATGTGCTTATAGACATTTCCTATTGCGGCATCTGCCATTCAGACCTGCACACGGCGCGCAACGATTGGGGCCGCTCTACCTATCCGGTGGTGCCGGGCCATGAGATTACCGGCACGGTTGCCGCTGTCGGTGACAAGGTCGCAAAACACAAAGTCGGGGACCGGGTGGCCGTCGGCTGCATGGTGGATAGCTGCAAGACCTGCGCGGATTGCGAGGATGATCTTGAGCAATACTGCCTCCAGGGCATGACCGGCACCTATGGGGGCACCGACTGGCAGGATGGCAGCCCGACTCGGGGCGGTTATGCGGATAAAATTGTCGTACGCGACGAATTCGTGCTGCGGGTGCCGGACGCGCTGGACATGGCGGCCGCCGCACCTCTGCTGTGTGCAGGCATCACCACCTATTCACCGCTGCGCACCTGGAAAGTCGGCAGGGGCTCAAAGGTCGCCGTCGCCGGTCTTGGCGGGCTTGGCCATATGGGCGTCAAGCTTGCGGTCGCCATGGGGGCGGAGGTAACGGTGCTCACCCGCTCGCCCGGCAAGGCTGAGGATGCGGCGCGGCTTGGCGCTGCCCATGTGCTGATCACCACTGACCGCGATGCCATGAAGGCCGCAGGCAATTCATTCGACATGATCCTCGACACAATCCCAGTGCGGCATCAGGTGGCGCATTACCTGCCGCTGCTCAAAGTGGATGGATCACATGTCATGGTCGGCATGATCGAAATAATGCCGGAGATGCATTCAGGGCATCTGCTCCGCCGCCGCAACCTGTCTGGCTCCGGCATTGGCGGTATTGCCGAAACCCTGGAAATGCGGGATTTTTGCGCCGAACATGGCGTGAAACCGGATATCGAGATGGTGAGCATGCAGGACGTGAACACAGCCTATGACCGGCTTGAGAAGGCCGATGTGCGCTACCGTTTCGTCATCGACATGCAAAGCCTGAAGGACGCGGCCTGAGACCTGGCTGCCTATTTCAGATTCTCAGCTTCCCAGGCAGCGAGTTGCCGGCGGATATTCCTTGCGACCTCTTCCGGCGAATTTTCGACCGTCGGCCGCTTTTCATCGGGGATATCTACCCGGTCATCCAGACTGACCGCCGACCACCTGATGATATCCAGCATGACGAAGATCAGGCCCTTGCCCCGCTCCGTGAGGTAATAGAGCTTGCGGCGTTTGCTTTGCGGGTGCGCGGCGGATGCAATGATTTGCATGTCCTCCAGCTTCTTCAGCCGGTCGGAGAGGATGTTGCTTGCAATGCCCTCTTCGGATGCGAGCATTTCCTTGTACTCGTGCTTGCCTCCAAACATCAGGTCGCGGATGATCAGTAGCGTCCAGTGGTCGCCGATGACGTCCAAGGCGCGGGCGATGGGGCATCTGGATTTCAGGTGATGTTCAGTCCGTGCGGCCATAAAACACTTGCACCATGCAATTAATTACCTCAGAATACTTTCATAATGCAATTAATATGGTGCGATCTCAATGAAAAGAGCTGCCCTGTTCGTTCTGGCCTATTTCGTCATCACGATGGCGTGGGCCTATCCGTGGCATATGGTGTTCTTTCATGACCTCTACGTGTCCTGGGGTGCGTTCCAGCGCGCTGAGCCGATCATGCCGTTGGGCATTGCAGCCATCCTGTTTCAGGGCGGTACCATCGCCTATCTCTACCCGTTCCATATTCAGGGCAGAGACAGCACGATCGCGCACGGCGTCGTCTTCAGTCTCGTCATCGGCTTGATGACCTATACCGCCATGGGCTTTGCCACGGCAGCGAAATTCCAGATCGAGCCGGTCGCCCCATTTTTGCTGTATCACACGGTTTTCCAGGTGATTCAGTTTACGCTTACGGGCGTGGCGCTGGGCCTAATCTACAGAAAGTAGGGGCGCAGGCTGGTTAACACCCAGGGCCTTCCCCCCTTGATCTGTACTAATTCGCACCCCATTTATTCATAGTCTGGTGCCCATAATGGGGCTGGATGGGTGATTGCGCCCGGTGGCGCAATACATCCACTCAAAAGCCGCTTTGCGTGTGAGGGCTTTAGGATATGACACGGGTTACCCCTTTTACCCACCCGCTGCTGCTGGGCTTTGATGGCCTGGAACAGCTTCTGGACCGGGTTGGCCGGCTGTCGAATGACAGCTATCCGCCCTTCAACATCGAGCAGACGTCCTCAGGCGACGTGCATCGCTTCCGCATTACGCTTGCGGTCGCGGGGTTCACGCGTGACGAACTGTCTGTGACGCTGGAGGGCAATGAGCTGATTATTCGTGGCAAGCAAACCGAGGATGAGGACAAGGCCTATCTGCATCGCGGCATCGCCGCACGCCAGTTTGTGCGGGTATTTGTACTCGCCGACGGGCTGGATGTGAATACAGCCGACCTCGAAAACGGGTTGCTGAGCATTGATCTGCTGAAGCCTGAACCGTCACACGCGGTGCGGCAAATTGAGATTGGGTCATCGCAGGAAACGACGCCAAGCCGAGTTGAAGCTGCCGAATAGAATGTTGTGCCCCGCAAGACTGCCGTCTGGACAGAGGCAGGAGTACAAGGAGTATGAGTTATGAATAACCAAACATTTACCCCCACGACCGGCGCCATGAGTGCGCAGGATTTTGCCACTTTTGGTGCGCCCAATATGGTTTATGTCCGCGAAGTCGGCCCGGATGCCGTGCGCGATGTTGTCGGTGACGACACCGACCTGCCGGCGGATGCCCGCTACTTTGCGGTCCATGCTGCCGACGGCACCCAGATGGCCATTGTGGATAATCGCGATGCCGCCTTTGCAGGCGCGCGCCAGTACGACCTCGAACCGGTCAGCGTGCACTAAGCAGTTGCATGATCGCTGGGAAGGGTAGCCAGGGCAGCCCGCGAAACTAAGCCGCGTAGCTTTCTGCGGGCTGGCTCAATGTCTTGAGAATTTCGTCGGCAGAGCTGGCGTTGCGGAGCCGGTTGGTCACCCGCTCGTTGCGCAGCAATCGCGAGATGCGGGCCAGCGCCTTTAAGTGATCGGCGCCGGATTCCTCAGGCACCAGCAGCAGAAAAACCAGATCAACCGGCTCGTCATCCACGGCATCAAATTCAATCGGCGTTTCAAGCCGCGCGAAGAAGCCTTCAAGCGCCGTCATGTCCGCCAGACGCGCATGGGGAATGGCGATGCCGTGGCCGACACCGGTTGAGCCAAGCCGCTCACGCTCTATCAAAGCATCAAAAATGACACGGGCATCAATACCGCTGGCATCAGCCGCGCGCGATGCGAGATCCTGAAGCACCTGCTTTTTGCTGCCTGCATGCAAGCTTGCAAAAATCCGGTCGCCCGTCACGAGATCAGAGAGATCCATAACACGTCCTTGAGACGGCACTTCTCGCGATGTTGCCCCGCGCGGAGTGCAGTAAATTCCAAATACAGCGTCGTTGCGCTCGTTTCCTTGGGTGGTCGGGCGCCTAGCTGCCCAGTTCCACCCAGCCGATATTTCCATCGTCGCGGCGGTAGACCATGCTCACCACCTCGTCAGTTCCCGCCTTGAACAGCAGGAAAGGCGCATCCGCCAGATCCATCCGCATCACCGCTTCGCCGACTGACAGGCGCTGCAGCTTTGTGGTTGTCTCTGCGATGATGATCGGCTGATCACCCTGATCGCCGGCATCATCCGCGCTGTCGTCATCCTGCCCACCTGCAAGCACGCGGGAGAGCAGTTCAATTTCTTCGGGTGCCGGGCGGCCTTCGGCATGATGGTCCTTCAGGCGACGCTTGTGGCGGCGCAGGCGCTTTTCCATCTTGTCGGCGGCGCCATCGAAGCACGCATAAATGTCAGCCGCGCGATCCTTGCTTTGCAGCACCACGCCGTGGCCAAGCCGCAGCGTGCAATCAGCCTGGAATTCATGGCCTTCCTTGGAGAACACTACATGCGCGTCGGTGGCGCGGTTGAGGTATTTGTCCGCGGCTGCTTCCAGACGATCGGTGACATGGGTCCGCAATGCGTCCCCCACATCAATATGTTTGCCGGTGATCTGAACCTGCATGAGCTACCAAAATCTATGTTTCAAGTTGTGAGGCGCAGCTGACTGTCAGCGCGCTGGCGGCAATCCGCCGGGCCGTCATCGGGCCCGCCAATCGGGCCCCGGTTGTCCTAGAGCGCCGGACCCTAGTTATGTCACCTGTAGGTGTCAACACGGCCATTTCACCCCTTTTCCGACACAGATTTCCATCTGACCTTATGGCTAAAGAGTTTTATTAATCAGGCACTTAGGCGTTTGGCACGGCGGCGTTCGACGGATGAGGGAATGTGCATGGCCTCGCGGTACTTCGCCACGGTGCGCCGTGCGATATCAATACCGTCCACCTTGAGAATCTCAACGATTTTGTCATCCGACAGGATCTTTGCCGGGCTTTCGGCGTCCACAAGCTCGCGGATTCTGTGACGCACGGCTTCAGCCGAGTGCGCATCGCCGCCATCTGTCGCGGAAATAGCCGAGGTGAAGAAGTATTTCAGCTCGAACACACCGCGTGAGGTCGCCATGAACTTGTTGGAGGTCACGCGGCTGACGGTTGATTCGTGCATCTCGATAGCGTCGGCAATTGTCTTGAGATTGAGCGGCCGCAGATGGGAAATGCCGTGCGCGAAGAACCCGTCCTGTTGGCGGACGATTTCGCGACTTACCTTCAGGATCGTGCGGGCGCGCTGATCCAGACTTTTGACCAGCCAGTTGGCGCTTTGCAGGCAGTCCGACAGGTAGGTCTTGTCGTCCTTCTTCTGGGTGGAGCCTGACACGGTGGCGTAATATTGCTGGTTCACCAGCACGCGCGGCAGGGTTTCGGTGTTGAGTTCAACGGTCCAGCCGCCGCCCTGGGCCGAGCGCACAAAAACGTCGGGCACCACCGGTGCCGCTGTTTCGCCGCCAAATGTCAGGCCGGGACGCGGATCAAGCGCGCGGATTTCGTTGATCATGTCGCGAATATCTTCTTCATCCACGCCGCACAGCTTACACAGCTGATTGAGATCCCGCCGCGCCACCAGTTCAAGATTTTCCAGAAAACACTGCATGACCGGGTCGAGCCGGTCCTGCTCGGCAAGCTGCAGCGCCATGCATTCCTTCAGGGAGCGGGCCATGACGCCGGTGGGCTCGAAGCCCTGCATCACCTTCAGCACCTCTTCCACCTGCGCCGCATCGATGCCCAACCGCTCTGCAATGTCGTCGAGGCCACCCGGCGCACCATCTTCGGTCGCATCAAAGCGCAGATAACCCGCATCATCCACGCAATCGATCAAGAACCGACCGATCATGCGCTTGGTCGGATCAAAGATGCTCATATCCAGTTGCTGGATGAGTATTTCGGGCAAAGTCAGGTCGCGGGTGAGGCGGCTTTCGAGATCCATATCGGACCCGTCCATGCCACCGCCGCCGCTGCCGCCTGCGGATGACGACCAGTCGGAACCACCCAGCGCTGCAGGCGTTGTATCGCCGTCGGTGCCGGCGCGATCCGAACCGGCATCCTCCGGGTGGACATCTTCAAACCCCGAATCAATTTCATTGCTTGCCTGCGGCCCATCAAGGGTCATTGGCGCGGGCTCGGGTTCGGATGAGTTGTCGCCTGCAGATGCAGCACTATCGGCTTCCGCACCCGCCGTGTCGCGCTCAGCGCTTTCTGCTGCCGTGTCGGGCACATCGGGGCGTTCATCGCGATCAAGCAGCGGGTTTTTCTCCAGCTCCTGCTCAACGAAGGACGCAAGCTCGATATTGGATAGCTGCAGGAGCTTGATGGCCTGTTGGAGCTGCGGCGTCATGACCAGAGACTGGCCCTGACGCATCTCCAACCGTGGTGCTAATGCCATCGCATCCCGCCCTTCATCGCCTAAAGCGAAAAGCGCTCGCCGAGATAGAGTCGGCGCACGTCTTCGTTGCCAACGATCTCGGAGGGCAGGCCTTCAAGCAGAAGCCGCCCGTCGTGAATGATGTAGGCGCGGTCGATCAGTTCCAAAGTCTCGCGCACATTATGATCAGTGATGAGAACACCGATGCCGCGATCCTTTAGATGGCTGACAAGCTCGTGGATGTCGCCGGTCGCAATCGGGTCGATACCGGCAAAGGGCTCATCGAGCAGCATGTAATTGGGTTGGGCTGCCATGGCTCGGGCAATTTCCACACGACGGCGTTCACCGCCTGACAGCGCGACGGATGGTGTGCGGCGCAGATGGGTAATCGAAAACTCCGCCAGCAATTCATCAAGCATGTTCTCGCGGCGCGCATGGTCGCTTTCCACAAGCTCGATGACTGCGCGGATATTTTCTTCAACGGTCAGCCCGCGGAAGATCGAGGCTTCCTGCGGCAGGTAGCCGATGCCCATGCGGGCGCGGCGATACATGGGCAGGTTCGAGATATCGACGCCGTCGAGTTCGACGCTGCCGTAATCCGCCTGAATGAGACCGGCGATCATGTAGAAGCAGGTGGTCTTGCCGGCACCATTGGGCCCCAAAAGCCCAACAGCCTCGCCGCGCTCCACATGCATGGAGACGCCACGCACGACCGGGCGCTTGTTGAAACTCTTGCCGATGGCTTCCACCACCAGGCCGGACGTGGCCGCAACAAGCCGCGGGCCGCCGGTAGTACCCGCGCCCGGAATCCTTGCAGAGCCCTGTGTCTTTTTCTCGTCCATACCAGTCATATTTCCGCCCGCGTACTTAAAAATCTGTGAACCATGAGGGAGATGCGCCTAAAAAGGCACGATTTTTGCCTGTAAGTGGCTGCCCTCGTCAGCCAGCCGCCCTTTTGCCGTGCTACGGCGCGGTGCTGTCCGCCGTCGGCTCTTTCGCATCAGCGTCTTTCTTCTTGTCATCAGCCGGCACGAACAGCGACCGGACGCGGCCACCCTGGGTGCCGTCGGCGCCGGGGGCGCCCGCATCCACCACGGTCTCCCCGGTATCCAGGTTCATCACCAGCTTCTGGCCACGGATGACACTTTCGCCCTGGGTCAGCACCACCGTGTCGCCCATGTAGATTTTCCGCGTCTTTACGTCGTAGAGCGCCCAGTCACCTTCGGCGGTCTGCTCATCGACATCAGTGACGATGACATTTCCCTTTGCATCAATCTTGGTGATGCTCTGGCCGGGCTCGGGGCCTGCTTCAGGCTCGGCCTCAAACCCCTCGGGCACATCTTCCGCCGGTGCGGGTTCAGTGTCCTTTTCTTCCTTCTGGACGTAATGCACAAACACCTTGTCGGCGCGCAGCCGCATGGTGCCCTGCACCGCATCAACGCGTCCGGTGAAGATCGCAACGCTTTCCGCGCGCTTCCATTCAGCGGTGTCGGACACAACCTCGATGGGCTCGCCGGGGTCGGATGTAAAGCCGCCACCGTCATTTGCGCCCTGCGCATGAGCTGTGCCCACCAATGCAAGCGCCAATAGCCCGGCGGCAAAAGCGCCTTTGCAATCCGGCAAGGTCATTTTCTTCATGGTTATTGTCACTCTCTCAAAATGCCCCTAGCCGTCGCCGGGCTCGAAGAGGCTGGGAAAGCCGCCTCCGCTGCCGCTGTCAAAAATCACCACCTTTGATCCATTGATCAGGGTGATCGTGTCGCCTGAATCCGAAACCCTCAGGCCACCGCCTTCGGCAGTACCGGAAGGCCCTTGGGCGAAGACCGGCAGGTCGCTGGAGATGTCACCTGTATCCAGATGCACCCGCACGACCTCACCTTCGAAATGGAAACCGCCATCGGTGAACAGTTCGACCTCGGTCACAAGGTCGATCCATTCTTCATCGGTGTTGAGCAGGCCCTTGCGCGATGTCACCGCCGTCCAGGACGCCCCTTCATCGCTCACCAGATCACCGGCCACTTCATCAAGGTGGATGAGCGCCGGTTCTTCTGAATCCTGGACAGCGCTGGTGGCGGTGATGGTGTAAGGCCGCCCCTGATTATCAACGTCGGCAATGCGTGGGCTGACCATGCGCAGGTCATCCGTACGCGACGTAACTTCCGCGAATGTAATGTCGAGTTCGTCCGGCCCATCGAATGTGCCGGAGAGATAAAGCAGCGACAATGTCAGCGCCGCCGCCATGACGGCCAGACTGATCTTCATGCCTGCAACAAAGCGGCTATAGGCTGCCGCCTTAGCAGCGTCCGCACGTTTGCGCGGGCGAGACAGTGCGGATCGGCGGCGCGGCGGAGTGGTGCCGGACACGCTCATGCAAAGCCTGCCCGCAGCAGGTCATGCATGTGCAGAATGCCTACAGGTTCCTGCGGCTCGTTGCCGTCGGCGGGTACAACAAACAGCACCATCACCGGCGGGCTTACTTCGTTCATGCGGGCTATGGCTTCGCCCGCCAGCGCGTCCACCGCAATAGTGCGCGGAGCCTTGGTCATGATGTCGGCTGCGGTCTGCGTCACAAGGTCAGCGCCCAGATGACGGCGCAGGTCGCCATCGGTGACGATACCGATGACACGGCCCTGCGCATCCGCAACGCCGGTACAGCCGACACCTGCTTCGGTGATGCGCGCGACCGCATCCGGCACCGGGGTATCGGGCGATACCAGCGGAACGCGGTCCTTGGGCCGCATCACATCCGAGACGCGCACCAGCATCTGGCCAAGACGGCCGCCGGGGTGCAGCTCGCGATATTTATCCTTGGAGAACCCGCGCCGCTCCATCAGCGCCACGGCCAGCGCGTCTCCCAATGCAATCATCATGGTGGAGGATGTGGTGGGCGCCATGCCCATGGGGCAGGCTTCTTCAGCGGGCGGCAACAGCAGCAAAGAGGATGCAGATTTGGCGAGCGTTGAGCCCTCCTTGCTGGTGATGGCGATCAGCGGCGTATTGATGCGCTTGCCGTGGGCAATTAGATCGCCAAGTTCCTGGTTCTCACCGGAATTGGACAGCATCAGCAAACAGTCGCCACGCGTCACCATGCCAAGGTCACCGTGGCTGGCTTCGCCGGGATGTACGTAATGAGCAGGTGTGCCGGTGGAGGCGAGCGTCGCTGCAATCTTGCGCGCCACATGGCCGCTCTTGCCCATGCCGGACACGATCACCCGGCCCTTGGTGGCAAGCATCGCATCAACCGCCTGGCTGAAGCGTCCGTCCAGCGCTGCCAGTAAGTTGCCAAGGGCATCCCCGGCCAGCGTCAGCACGCGGCCTGCGGCTGCGCGGTCCGCGGGATCGAGGGCGATGTCGTTGTCAGATGCGGTTGTCACAGTATTGGCCATGCGGATACGCGCCGTTCGTCCCAGAAAATTGAACCGCCAGCCCGGTCAAGCCGCGCCTTTAAGCAAAAACCTTGCCAGATGCCAAGGGATTGCGCGGAGTATGTGTCCGGCGCGCCCTTGGGGTCAACAAGTCCGGGTACTGAATTGCCTAAAAATCGGGCGTTTTAGGGGCGGTGGGGCCGGCTTTCGTCGGGTGCCGGCGCGCATGGCCGCTAATGGGCGAAAATGTCGATGTCCGGCCAGCCTGCCAGATCAAGCTGCGCACGCATGGGCAGGAAATCGAAACACGCCTGCGCCAGATCCGTGCGGCCTTCGCGGGTCAGCATCATGTCGAGCCGGGCTTTGAGCTGATGTAGGTGCAACACGTCGGACGCTGCATAGGCAAGCTGCGCTTCGCTCAGCTCGTCTGCACCCCAGTCGGATGATTGCTGCTGCTTGGACATATCCAGCCCCAGCAATTCGCGGCTGAGATCCTTCAGCCCGTGGCGGTCCGTATAGGTGCGCACCAGCTTGGAAGCGATCTTGGTGCAATAGATCGGCGCACACTCAATGCCGAGATATTTCGAGATCATGCCCACATCAAAACGCGCGAAATGAAACAGCTTCACCGTGTTGGGATCAGCAAACAGCTTTTTGAGATTGGGGCAATCATAGGTCGCCCGGTCCATCTGGACCACATGCGCCGTGCCGTCACCTGCGGAAAGCTGCACCACGCACAGCTCATCGCGGTGTGGGTTGAGGCCCATGGTCTCCGTATCAACGGCGACAACAGGGCCAAGGTTAAGACCTGCGGGCAGGTCACCTTTGTGGAGGGTTATATTCTGGGGAGATTTGGTCATGAGCCGAACCTGCCCCAATTTATCGTTGCCGTGAAGAGTGGTGCCCAGGAGAAGACTCGAACTTCCACGCCCTTTCGGGCACTAGCACCTGAAGCTAGCGCGTCTACCAATTCCGCCACCTGGGCCTTGTTCCACGCAAGCTTGCCCGCGCGGGGAGGGAGACATAGCGCTGCACTCATTCAGGATCAAGCGTAGAATGTGCCGGGTTTTTGAGGAAGGAAGTGCGACATGCCCCGACTGATCGTCATGAGCGGGCTGCCAGGCACCGGAAAGACCACCCTGTCACGTCCGCTGGCTCGCGCGCTTAGGGCTGTTTATGTACGCGTGGATACGATTGAGCAGGCGATCCGCTCCTCCACCATTGCGCCCGTCGAGGTGGTGGATCACGGCTACAGGGCAGCCTATGGCGTTGCCGCCGACAACCTGGCGCTTGGCCTCGATGTGGTGGCTGAAAGCGTCAATCCCATCGAAGAAACCCGCGCCGGATGGCGGCAGGTGGCGATGGACGCGGGGGCTGAATGTCACGCGATCGAGCTTCTATGCGGTGACCAGGCAGACCACAGACACCGGGTTGAGACCCGCAAATGCGACATTGCAGGGCTGATACAGCCCACATGGGCGCAAGTGGCAGAGCGCCACTATGTGCCGTGGACCAGCCCTCACATGGTCGTGGATACATCCGCGCTGACGCCGGAGGCTGCGGTCGAGGCAATTTTGCAAGGTCTTGGTCAGGGTTGAGAGGATTGCCGGGCCAAATCCAAGGGGCCATCTGAAAGGGGAACCCATATCAATGCCGGAGCCTTTCAATGACCCAACCATCCATTCCAGACGGATTTGACCTGCATTTTCGCAAGAGCCCACTCACCGATGCGTGGGAGCCGCTTTATTCCAAAACCACCGACACCGCCGTCGTCATTGGCGTGCGGGCTGATGAAAAGCACTGCAATGCGCGTGGTCTGGTGCATGGCGGGCTGATCTCGGCGCTGGCTGACAACGCCATGGGGCTTAGCTGCATGCAGGCGCATCAGGCAACCAAGCAGGATGTGGCAGGCATTGTCACCGTGACCCTGCATGTGGATTTTCTGCGGGCGGCACAACAGGGCCAGTGGCTTGAATTCACTACCACCGCCATCAAGACCGGCAGAAAGCTGGATATGGCGCAAGGCAAGGTAACGGCGGACGGGCGCGACTGTGCCTTTGTCAGTGCCACCTTCAGCGTTACTGCGGGCTGACCGCGCTCCCAACGCCAAAGCCCTTGGATTTTGCCGCCGAATGGGTCATTTAGAATGAGCTAAGGTGGAGTGTGCGAAGGTGGTAGGCCGCCTTCATCGGCACAGGCAACGCATATAAGGACATGACAGGCGTGAGCGCACAGATCGTGACGGTATTCGGTGGGTCCGGCTTTGTCGGGCGGCATGTGGTGCGGGAACTGGCCAAGCGCGGCTATCGGGTGCGCGCCGCAGAGCGGCGGCCCTCACGTGCGGGCTTCCTGCGCTCCATGGGCCTGCCGGGTCAGGTTGAGCCTGTTTATGCCGACATCACCAAAGACGAGGACGTTGCCCGCGCGCTTTCCGGCGCCAGCATGGCCGTCAATCTGGTCGGCATCCTTTATGAAGGCGGCAAGCAGCGGTTTGACGCGCTGCAGGCAGTCGCCCCGGGGCGTATTGCGCGCAAGGCTGAGGACGCCGGCGTCCGGCGGCTGGTGCATGTGTCCGCAATTGGCGCTGATGAAGATAGCGAAAGCGCCTATGCCAGCTCCAAGGCGGCCGGTGAAAAGGCCGTGCTTGATGCCTTTCCCGCAGCCGTAATCCTGCGCCCCTCCATCGTGTTTGGCTCCGGCGACGGCTTCTTCAACCGTTTTGCCGCATTGGCCAAATATTCTCCGGTCCTGCCGCTGCTTGGCGGCGGTCACACAAAGATGCAGCCAATCTATGTGGACGACGTAGCTGACGCCGTCTGCGCCGCGCTGAGCGATACAAGTACCTCCGGCAAGACCTATGAGCTTGGCGGGCCGACCATCTATTCCTTCAAGGAGCTGATGCAGATCGTGCTGCATGAGACCCAGCGCACGCGCCTGCTGGCCACCGTGCCGTGGCCGCTTGCCCGCCTCAAGGGGCGCATTCTTGGCATGCTCCCGGCGCCGCTTTTGACGCTGGATCAGGTGAAGATGCTGGAAACCGACAATGTGGTCAGCGAGGCGGCCATGACTGAAGGCCGCACCGCGCAGGCGCTTGGCATCACACCGAAATCAGTTGAAGCCATCGTGCCCGGCTATTTGTGGATGTACCGGCGGCAGGGCCAGTACGCCCATGACATCAATCGCGAGAACGCCTGAGCGTCTTAAAAATACAGCCAGGCCAGCAGCGCTGCGCCCAGCACCACCCGGTAGATCACGAAGGGTGTCAGCGACATATTTTCCAGTAGCCGCATGAAGATGGCGATGGAGGCAAGCGCTGCCACAAAGGACAGCACCGCTGCAAACAGCGCGTCGCTCTGCATGGTCACATTGCCACTGCCCGCTAGTTCCAGCCCGGCAGCAGCCCCCGCCCCTAAAATAGTCGGGATCGCCAGTAACATGGAAAACCGCGCGGCCTCGCGCCGGTCAAACCCCAAAAACCGCCCCGCCATCATGGTGACGCCCGAACGGCTGGCACCGGGCACAATGGCTGCGACCTGCGCGAAGCCAACAAGGATTGCTTGTCCCCATGTCATCTCGCCAAGTGTGCGCGTGGTTGCGCCCGCCCGGTCGCCCCAATAGAGCAGGCCCGCGAAAATCATATTCGCCCAGGCAATCGTGGCCGCACCGCGCAGCCCATCAACCAGACCCATGCTGACAACGACGAATCCGCCGACGAAGATCGGCACGCTGGCGGCAACGAGATAAAGCGACAGCCGGCCAGCCTGTGTCATCTCGCCCCGGACCAGCTTCAGCGTGCCGGCAATCAGCTCGGCAACATCCTTGCGGAAATAGATCAGCACTGCGAACAGCGAGCCTACATGGATCGCCACATCAATCAGCAGGCCCTGATCCGCCCATGTGGTCATCTCGCCCACCAGCGCCAGATGGCCGGAGGATGAGATCGGGAGGAATTCAGTCAGGCCCTGAATGATGGCCAGCACGATGAGTTGGGACAGCGGCATGGAGGTTCACTCATGGGCTGGAGGGATGCGGGACGGACAAAGCTAATGCGTCTTCATTACGCAATCGTGGCAATAGATACAAAGGCGATTACAAAAAGAAGATTGCTTACACAAAGCAGCAAATCACCGTAACAGTGCGCGCGCGAATAAGTTAAGGTCGCCTGCATCATGAGACGTCTCCTGCACCAACCGCTTGACCCCAAATGCCGCAAGATACGTCTTGTGCTGGCGGAAAAGAAACTTGCCTTCGAGCTTGAGACCGAAAAACCGTGGGAACGGCGCGAGGACCTGCTGGCGCTCAACCCGGCGGGCACCTTGCCGGTGCTGATCGAGCCCGACGGCACGGTGGTATCGGGCGACCGGGTCATTCCGGATTATCTGGACGAAATCTATCGCGATCCGGACGGCGGTCTTGTGCTTTTTCCAGGCGGACCTGTTCAGCGCGCCGAGGCGCGGCGGATTTCTGAATGGTTCGATGAAAAATTTGCCGATGAAGTGACGCGCAATCTGGTGGAAGAGAAAATCACCCGCCGGTTTTTGCCACGTGATCTTGGCGGCGGGCCGCCGGATACCGAGACCGTGCGCGTCGGCATGCACAATGTGAGCTACCACCTCGACTACATTTCGTTTCTGGTGGAGCGGCGCAACTGGCTGGCCGGAGATGAACTGACAATTGCCGACCTTGCGGCGGCAGCGCATCTGTCAGCCGTTGATTATCTTGGAAATGTTCCGTGGGCGGATTTTCCCGAAGCCAAGGAATGGTATGCCCGCATCAAGTCGCGCCCCTCCTTCAGAGCGCTGCTGGCAGACCACGTGCCGGGCATGCCTGCTGCGCGTCATTACGCCAATCTGGATTTTTAGAGCCGCGTTACTTTTCCACGTCCAGCGCCTCAAGGCCGCGCTGAGCGTCCTGAAGAGCCGGTGCGTCAGGATGATCCGCATCCACTTCGCCGACGATGCGGGCGACGGACACCCAGTCGGCACGCGCACCCGCTTCATCATTTAATGCAAGCCTGATGGCACCGCGTTCGACCAGCGCAAAGGGTTCGTCGGGCGTCAGCACCAGCGCACGGGAAATGTCGACCATCGCCGCATCAAGTACACCCTGCGCCCGCCTTGCCCCGGCCCGCAGCACAAGTACATCCGTCATATCGGGCCGCAGCGCCAATGCCTGCGACAGATCGGCATCCGCTGCAGCAAAATCATCCGCGGCTGCATGGGCGCGGGCACGGTCGATCAGCAAATCCACGTCACCGGGCCGCAGTTTCAGGGCCGCCGAAAGAGCCACTGCCGCGTTCTCGCCTGAGCCCGCCAGCAACCAGGCATTGCCTGCCTGCGCCAGTAAATCGGCGCGGTCATCAGGCCCACCGGCACCCGGCGCATCCGCAAGGTCACCCAGCCGCACTGCTGCTTCGCCATAAAGTCTGAGTTCCACCAGCGCTAGCGCCTCGCAGTGGCGGGCGGCCGGGCCACCGCCATTGCTGCGCCATGCCTGCGCCTCATCAAAAGCCCGGTCCGCGTCGATGTGCACCAGCTTCAGGCAGTCGCGATAGCGCGCCACCCTATCCAGATCAATGCCCTGCGCACGCGCCGGCAGGTGACAGATCACGAACAGCACCGCCACGCCGACGATCAGAAGACTGACCCAGCGAAAAAACAGGCGCACTGCATTTATCATCTCTCTCATGGGCGCTACGGTCGCCTGCGCGCGTGGCCTTTTCAAGGCGGCAGCGCGTCCCTTGTGTGAAAAAAGGTATCCCCCGTGCCCCGGCTTTTTTGTTTCGGACTTGGTTTTTCAGCGTTCGCCTTTGCTCGCATCATGCAGGCGCGCGGCTGGCAGGTTGCGGGCACCTGCCGCACAGCTGAAAAGGCAGACGTTCTGCGGGCAGATGGTATTGATGCGTTCGTATTCGGCGACGCGCGCCTTGCCAACGCCGCCGCTGCGTTGGCGGGCACCACGCATCTGCTGGGCTCAGCACCACCGGGTGCGGCGGGTGATCCGGTCTTGGCGGCGCATGCGGATGACATTGCAGCCGTCACATCAATCGAATGGCTTGGCTATCTCTCCACTACCGGCGTCTATGGCGACCGGCAGGGTGCCTTTGTGAATGAAACAAGCATGCTGCTGCCAACAACGGATCGCGGGCGCAAGCGCGTCACTGCCGAACTTCTGTGGGGGGACCTTGCAACCGCCATGTCGGCGCCGCTGCACATCTTCCGGCTGGCGGGCATTTACGGGCCGGGCCGCAACCAGTTTGAGAGCATACGCAACGGCACCGCCAAACGCATCGACAAGCCGGGCCAGGTTTTTTCGCGCATCCATGTGGATGACATCGCGCAGGTACTGGCAGCAGCGGCCACCAGCGGACTTCCGTCAGACGTATTCAATGTGTGCGACGATGAAGCCGCGCCGCCCGCCGAAGTTGTCACCTATGCGGCAGAGCTGCTGGGCATGGAACCGCCGCCGGTCGTCGCCTATGACGAAGCTGAGATGTCGCCCATGGGCCGCAGTTTCTACAGCGAATCAAAACGGGTGAAGAACGACCGCATCAAGGATGTGCTGGGTGTGCCGTTGCTGTATCCGACATATCGCGAGGGCCTTAAGGCGCTTTTGGGTACCGGAGACTAGCCGCATATCCAATGGGCCTTTCTAGCCACTCACAACTTCATCCAGCACATCATGCAATCGCGCAATGTCGCCGGGCGTTGAAAGCCTGTGGTCGCCAGCCTTGACCAGCGTGAAGGTCACGTCATCACCCTCAAGCGCATCCACCAGCCGCATGGCATGCTGCCACGGCACATCCTCGTCGCGCATGCCTTGCAGAATGCGCACCGGGCAGGTGACGGGGATCGGCTTGTCCATGATGAGGTGATCGCGGCCTTCATCGATCAGCTGACGGGTGATGATGTAGGGCTCGTCGTCATAGTCAGATGGCTGACGGTATTCACCCTCCTCCATGATCTGCTTGCGGATTTCGTTGGAAAACCCTTCCCACATCAGCGCCTGCGTAAAGTCTGGCGCCGGCGCAATCAGCACCATGCCTTTGAGCCGGTCGCCCTCCGCCTGCAGTGCACGCGCCGCCAAAAGCGACAGCCAGCCGCCCATGCTGGAGCCGACCAACACTACCGGGCCGGGTGCCAGCTCGCGCAATACGTGCAGCCCGTCATCCAGCCAGCGGCCGATGGTGCCGTCCTCAAACCGGCCCGATGACGCGCCGTGGCCAAAATAGTCAAACCGCACAAAACCCTGCCCGCGCGCTTTTGCCCAGTCATCAAGGGCGGTTGCTTTTGTGCCCGTCATGTCGGACTTAAAGCCGCCGAACCAGACCACTGTTGGCCCACCAGCCCGATCAGCCGCGGGTTGTCGGGCGTGAAAAGCGAGCGTTTCGCCGTCCGGGCGGGTAAGGTTCTGCGCAGTGGTCATTGGTTGCCTCTAAGTGGGAGCATTCCGCTCTTGAACGAATCTAACCACCAGTCTAGCGCGCCCGGCGTGTTGCAGGTCATTCCGCAGCTTGATGCGGGGGGCGCCGAGCGGTCCTGTGTCGAGGTTGCCAGTGCCGTCGCCAAGGCGGGCTGGCGCTCATTCGTCGCCACCAATGGCGGGCGGCTTGAGAGCGAATTGCTGAAAGCCGGTGTCACGGTTTTTCATATGGATGCGGCGTCCAAGAACCCGCTGGTGATGGTCGAGAATATCGGCAAGCTGCGCCGGATCATCCGTGCCCGCGATATTTCCATTGTCCATGCCCGCAGCCGCGCGCCCGCATGGAGCGCGCTGGCCGCCGCCCGCAACGAGCACCGGCATTTCGTCACCACCTATCACAGCAAGGTGCACGCAAAGCCGCGCTGGAAGGTTTTGTACAATTCCGTCATGGCGCGCGGCGAAGCGGTGATCGCCAATTCGCAGTTCACTGCGGACCGAATCATGAAGGTGCACCAGACGCCCGCCGGGCGCGTGTTCCCCATTGCGCGCGGCTTTGACCTTGCGCGATTTGACCCTGCTGCGGTCAGTGATGCGCGGGTGAATGATATCCGTGCCGAATGGGGCCTTGAGACTGAACAGCGCCCCATCGTGCTGCTGCCCGCCCGCCTCACCCGCTGGAAAGGCCCGCTGCTGCTGATTGAAGCCGCTGCCAAAACCACCATGCCCGCACATTATGTGCTGGCGGGTGACGATCAGGGCCGCGATGAATTTGCCGAGGAGGTGCGGGCGCAAATCAAAGCGCTGGGCCTTGAGAACCGTGTAACCCTGGCGGGCCATGTGGACGATATGCCTGCGGCATACAAGGCGGCCGACATTGTCGTCTCTGCCTCTTTGGACCCTGAACCATTCGGGCGCATCGGTGTGGAGGCGCAAGCCATGGGCCGCCGGGTCATCGCACCAGATCATGGTGGCGCACGGGAACAGTTCGTGACTGACCCCGCCCATGCGCGCACCGGCTGGCTGTTTGAACCGGGCCAGGCGGAAGCTCTGGCAGAAACCCTTGAAGATGCGCTGGCGCTGTCCGCCGGCGATGTCGAGGGCATTGCCACGCGGGCACGGGCGCATGCGGTGGCGTCTTTCTCGTCTGACGCCATGTGCGCGGCCACGCTTGATGTGTACCGGCGCGTCCTCGCGGCATGAGTACCCGGCAGCGAATACTGGTCATCAAGCTCGGGGCGCTTGGCGATTTCGTGCAGGCGCTGGGGCCGTTTGCAGCCATCCGCGCCCATCATGATGCGCTGGATGAGACCGGTCATGCCCATATCACCCTGCTGACGACGCCCGCCTTTGCCGGGCTGGCGCGGGACTCAGGCTATTTCGACGACATTTGGGATGACGGGCGGGCCAAGGGCTTTTCCGCCCTGCTGTCGCTGGTGCGGCGAATGAGCTGGGCCGGCTTCACCCGCGTCTATGACCTGCAGACCTCGTCGCGCTCATCGATGTATTTTCATCTGTTGTGGCCGCGCACCCAGTGGTCCGGCATTGCGCGCGGAGCGTCGCACCCGCATCGCAACCCTGAGCGCGATTTCATGCACACGGTGGACCGGCAGGCGGAGCAGCTGCGCGATGCGGGCATAGCCGAAATGTCACTGGCGGATGTATCCCGACTTGCGGGTAGCCGAACAGCGCAGGCGCTGACCGGTACAGAAGAGCCTTTTGGCCTGCTGATACCCGGGGCTGCCCCCCACCGGCCCGCCAAGCGATGGCCCGCCGAGCGGTTCGGCGACATTGCCGCCAACTGGGCCAAATCGGGTCTTCGTCCGGTGATACTGGGCTCAAAAGGCGAAAAACCGCTCGCTGAAGAGATCGCCAGGCGCGAATCCACCACCATCGACCTGACCGGGGCGACCAGCCTGAATGACATTGTGACGCTGGCGATGACCGCCAAAATGGCTGTTGGCAACGACACAGGCCCCCTGCATCTGGTGTCGCTGGCCGGCACGCCGAGCGTGGCACTGTTTGGATCAGACAGCGATCCGGCCCTTTGCGCACCGCGCGGACCGCATGTTTTGGTGCTGCAAGCGCCTGATATATCAGCCCATTCAGTGGATGACGTGCTTAAGGCCCTGTCGATGGTTGCGGGAAAAACTTGAAAAGTCCGTGGATTCACGAAATATACCGGGTGTACACACCTTTAGTTTAACTGAACGGGGCTTGCGGGATGCATGAATGACCTATTTTCCCGCGCCGTTCTGACGGGAGAATAACAACATCGCACGCCGCCCCAATATGGCGCCCCCTCAAAAACAAGAGGGTCCGCGCGCCAATGACCAGATCAATGTTCCAGATGTTCGCCTGATTGATGCAGAAGGCGAAAATGTAGGCGTCGTCGCAACTGCGCGCGCTCAGGAAATGGCTGATGAAGCCGGGCTTGATCTGGTGGAGGTCTCCCCCGGTGCCGCCCCGCCCGTTGCCAAGATCATGGATCTGGGCAAATACAAGTTCCAGGCTCAGAAGAAAGCCGCCGAGGCGCGCAAGAACCAGAAGACGGTGGACGTCAAAGAAATCAAGATGCGCCCCAATATCGACACGCATGATTACGACGTGAAGATGCGCTCGATGCTGCGGTTCTTTGAAGAAGGCGACAAAGTGAAGGTCACTTTGCGTTTCCGTGGCCGTG
>Ga0307929_1000874_pt1 | contig 26505 bp, 17 predicted proteins | sample AceLakmetage1330_FD_203160 | JGI IMG/M metagenome (GOLD analysis project Ga0307929, IMG submission 203160) | Saline water microbial communities from Ace Lake, Antarctica - #1330 | ecosystem: Environmental > Aquatic > Non-marine Saline and Alkaline > Saline | place: Antarctica: Ace Lake...
GATTCCCAATCACTCGGGACACCCTTGCCTTCGACTATGAGATTCCGGTCATAACGGCTCTCTCAGGACTTGTGGAATTTTCCACGCACCTGTTAGGTTTACTACATGCCCGGCACACCAAATATTGTCGGTGCGCTGCACCTTTTAGGATTCTGTTATTCTAATCTTGCAGCAATTTTATTATTCACCCCTTGATTTTGCATCATAAAACTGCTGCATCTCTATGTTGCCAAGCAGACCGTACAGATGGCTCAGCTTGCCGTATGCCTCCTTATTTTGCGGATCAATTTCCACTACTGACTTAAAAGGCTCGGTAGCCTGCTGATAATTTTTGAGCATATACAGGCAATCGCCGCTTTTTAGCAAGGCTTCAATATAGTCGGGCTTTAGTTGTATTGCTTTGCGATATTGCTCCAGCGCATCGGTATAATTTTGAACATCCACAAACAAATCGCCCAGCTCGTAATAATGTTGCGGGTCGTCCGACACTTCCTGCTTCATTGCTTTTAACTTGCTATTGAAGGCATTTTGCACCAAGGGCATGTTGCCACGCGCGGTGTTGTTGTACGGATCTATTTGCAGCGAGCGTTTCAGCAGCCGCAGTGCTTCGCCATGTTCGCCCTTCATGTAATAAGCGAGAGCCATGTTGGACAGGTTCATCGAATTGTTAAGATTGGTCTTTTGATAATATTCGATGGATTGGTCGTAATCCCGCATTTGATAGTAGGCATAGCCCAATTTAAACCAGGCTTCGCTAAAGTTCGGATTTATGATCAAAGCTTTTTCTACCTCGGCTATCCCTTTTGTCATCAACGAATCCTTGAGCTTGGGATTTTTTTCGGCCACAGCCTGGTTTATCAGCTCGCTGCCATAATGCTTGCAAAGCTGGGCACTTTGTCCCCCATAAGCCACATCGTGTGAAAACAGGGTGAAATTATTTTTCCAATCCGGGTTGCGCACGATGGTTCGGGCAGAATAAGAAAGAAGGAGCAAGGCCAAAATACCCACAAATAGCTTGGATAAGCCGGGCTTGAAATCGTAAACAATGCGTTTGGTCTTGCCATCGCGAGGCAACAATTTGAAAAGCAGATAGCCTGCTGCCAGCGAAAATCCGAGCACAGGCGCATACAAAAAACGCTCGGCCATAATACCGCCCCGGGTAAGTACAAATGCCAATCCTACCGAAAGGGTAATCCCAAAATAAAAAATGGAAAAGGAGAGAATATTTTTCCGTTTTAAATTTTTAATAGCTAAAAATGCCAAACCCAAAAGGATGAGCAGTGCCAGCCAAACCACGGGTGAAGCCCAGCTTGCTTCCGGGATTTGATTGTACGAATAATCGTAGAGCAGTCGCAGTGGGAAAACCAAGCGCCACACATACAATATAAAAATATAAAGCATGGTAGGAATCCGTCCCGAGGCCTCCTGGTAGGGATAATTGTTAATCTCGTTGGGCGGATCGCCCGACAGGGTTCCGATGAGCAAATATTTGAGCAGGAGAAACAAGCCCGAAAGGATCACAAATGACAGTGTGATACTTGCGATTTTCCCACCTTTTTTTGGTGTAAAAAAGTAGAACATAAACGGAAGTACGGCCACGGTGGTCATGGCCGTTTCCTTCGACATCAAAGCCAGGAAATAAAAAGCCCACGAGATAAAGAGGGTGGGAAGATATTTGTTCTTGGCATAATTAAAAGCCAGCCACAAAGCTATTGTACTATTGAGGAAGCTAAGAATTTCGTCGCGGCTTTTGATGTTGGCTATCACCTCGGTATGCACCGGATGCGCCATAAACAAAAGGGTAACCACCAGGGCAAAAAACGGCATTCGCCTGAAAAGAGCAAGCAGGAAGGCAAAAACTATCATCCCCGTAAGGGCATAAAGCAGCACATTGATCAGGTGCATAATGTGGGGGTTGTTGCCATGCAGGGCGTTTTCGATAGCAAAGGTGATATGCGAAAGCGGCCGATAGTAGCCCAGGTTTTGATTGGAGCCGCCCCAATAGTTGGTCGTAATTAACTCACCCACGCCACTCCATCCTTTTTGCACCATACGATTGTCAACAATTTGCGGCAGATCGTCCAGGGCAAATTCGTTGTTGATGCTATTGCCGTAAAGTACAAAGGCAAATAAAAAAGGAATCCAGTACAGATATTTTGGGATGGGTCTTTCTTTTTGTATCCATTCCCTTTCAGGCTTCTTTGGTCTTTGTTTATCAGTGTTTCGCATGGGTTTTTGCAAATAGTTTATATGGTGCTAATGGGTGTATTTTCGTTTGCGTAGCACGCCTCTTATTATTCCAAAAGCAAGGATGAGCAAAATGGGTAATACCGTATTTAATGCCTGCCAATAAATGCGTGAATCTTCTACTTTGGTGCGGTCGAGCAGGCGGATTTTTAATTCGCGCGAGCGTATCGAAATCAAGCCCGAATCATCGGTAAGATAATTCATGGCATTTAATATCAATTCTTTGTTACCAAACTGTTGGCCGGTGTAGCGGTCGTAGCCCAGGGGCAGCGGCAAATAGTTCCCGCCCGAAAACTGCATCTGATTGCGGATAACATCACCATCAGCAATTACGATCATCTTGGTGTTTTTGCTTTGGGGTTTAAATTCCAATTCCGGGCTGTTGGCAATTTCGGGAGGTATCCGATTATTATACAAGGATTCGAAAGCCCCTTCAATTTTAGCAGCTACGGGCACAAATTCTTTTCGATACAGCCGTTCGTCGGCAGGACGACCAACCATGTCCAGGGTAATGTAAACGGGCGTATTTACCGTACGCGAATATTGTGAGCTGTTTAACAATACCGTCTTGTTGAGATCGGGTGTGGACTGCACAAAGTCGATGCTGCTGACAAATTCCGTTTTTATCGCGTTCAGATTTTTTACAATCGGATCGTCCGAAAGTGGTGTAATGATGGGGAAATAGTACCACGGAAAAAATTCAAACTTGGGTTGCCCGCCTACATCGCCCACCTTGATGGGAATGGGCAGTGCGTTGAGATCCATCACCAAATCATCGTTGAGCCTGAAGCCGTACTTAAAAAACATATCCGTTAAGCCCAAATCATTGCTCATCCCAATGGTTTCGGCGTTTCGTTGCAGGCTGTCCATGCTGGCCTGCACCGGGTCGATAAGCCAAAGCACCTTGCCCCCACGCATGATAAACTGGTCGATGATAAATTTATCTTTCTCGCTAAATAGCGAATCGGGTTTGGCAATAATTATGGCTTCGTATTTATTTTTCAATTTTGTGGTTAGCGAATCGATCTGCATCCGTTCGGTAAGGCTGTTGATTTTTCCATCAAGCCGCACCCGGCCAATGCTGTAATATTCGCTCAATCCCAGCCAGGCATCGGCAGTTTCTCTTTTCGAAAGTTCGCCATGGCCTTCGATAAATGCGATGGAAGGCCTGAAATCATCGGCCAGCTTACGGATGGCATCCACGAGCGCAAACTCGAGATTTTGGATCGAGTTGTTAAGAATTTCTTCGGGAGGTGCGCCGCGCTGCGAGGCCAGCAAATTAAGCGACATTTCGCGCCCCTGATACGAAGCAATAGCACCGGGAAAGATAATGGTTTGCGAAGTACCATCCTTGGTTTTTACGTTTAGTTCGGTAGGTTCCAGACCCTTTTCTACCAACATATCGTAAATACTTTTTCGCTCTATGTTATCATTGCTGGCCATGGGATCGATAAACTCGAACTCAATATTAGGATTGTAAGCCCGAAGCTCGTTAAGCATGTCCCGTGTTTCGCGTGCCAGTCTTTTAAAACCTGCCGGAAACTCCCCATCCAGATAAACCCGGATATAAACAAGATCTTCAATTTCACTTAGCATTTCCTTAGTGGCATCGGAGAGCGAATAGCGTTTTTCGCTGGTCAAATCGATACGGGTATAAACGTAGGAGCTGATAATATTAACAAGGATAATAATAACCAAACCCAGGAGTAGCTGGCTGATGTTGGCTAATTTTATATTATCCCGTTTTTTCGAAAGTCCTTGCGATGTTGTTTTTACCATTTTCTGCTTTCGAGTGTTAATTTGGTGAGTAAAATAAAGAAAGCCACCAGGCTGATAAAATAAATTAGATCGCGGCTGTCAACCACCCCACGGCTCATCGAAATGTAATGGGCGTTGATGCCCAGCGATTTGATAAGCAAGTCAACCGGCCCGAAAAAATCGAGGGAGTGGATAAAATCGAATCCCACATAAAAAAACAAACTTAGGAAAACGGCGAGGATAAACGAAATAATAACATTGTTGGTGAGCGATGACGAAAAAATGCCGATAGCTACAAAAGATGCCCCCAAAAATAGCAGGCCGATATAGCTGCCCCATAAGCCGCCAATGTCGATGTTGCCTTTGGGTAAGCCCAATTGATAAACCGAATAAAAATAAATGAGCGTGGGAAGCACCGAAAAAATCACCAGCACCAGGCCGGCCAGGTATTTTGAGAGTATAATTTGAAAATCGGTGAGTGGTTTGGTGAGTAGCATTTCGATGGTGCCACTGCGGTTTTCATCGGCAAACGAACGCATGGTGATGGCCGGGATAAGAAACAGAAAGACGAAAGGGGCAATCATAAAAAGCCCCTCCAGGCTGGCATAGCCAAAATCCAAAATATTGAAGTCGGAGGCAAAGACCCACAAAAACAGCCCGTTGATCAACAAAAACACCGTAATAACGATGTAGCCGATGAGCGAGCTTAGAAAGCCGTTTATCTCTTTTTTGAGTAATGTAAGCATAGTTTAATAATCTCAGTTTTTTAATAATCAAACCACTTTTCGCCGCGAAAATAATACATTTGAACGAATGAAGCGCGGGCGGATTGTGTGCCTTGCGTTTAATATCATTTCCAAAAAAAGCATTACGTTTACCACGCAAATACCAAAAATGAATATCAGATGAAATTAACAGAGAATATGCAGAACCTGCTCGATCATTGCCAGAATTACAGCAGTGATCTGCTCATGGAAACCGGCGAGATTTTTCCCTTTGGTGCCTTGACTGATGCCTCGGGGCGCACCCATCACCGTGAGGTGGAGGTGAATTTAAAAGCTGTCCCGCCCAATGGGGAAATTATCAACGACCTCATGGCATATTTTGAAGATCAGTACCAAAACCATGAGGCCATTGGTTTTGCTATCGCTTATGAAAGCCGTGTGCAGTTGGACAAAAAAAACGCTACCGATGCAGTGGCCATCGACATGAAGTTCAGGGACGATGAAGACCTGCCCATGTTTTACCTTCCCTTTTCGTTTAGCGAAGAAGACGGGCATGTGATGTTTGGCGAATTGTTCGCCGTAAAACATTTGAAGTCCTAAATTATTTCCCCGATTGCTTCGACCAGGAATCGCGCAAAGGCACCGTGCGGTTAAAAATCAGTTGTTCGGAGCTTGAATCTTTATCCACACAAAAATATCCCAGCCGCTGAAACTGAAACTTGTCGCCAGGCATGGCTGCCTGGAGGCTTGGCTCCAGCTTGCAATGCTCAAGCACTTTCAAGGAATCCGGATTCAGATTTTCGCGGTAGTCTTCGCCTTCTTCCAGGTTGGATGGATCTTCGGTTTTAAACAGACGATCAAAAAGATTCACTTTTGCATCTACGGCGTGCGCTGCCGAAACCCAATGCAGGGTTCCCTTAACTTTTCGCTGACTGCCCGAGCCGCCACTTCGTGTGTCGGCATCGTAGGTGCAATAAATCTCGCTGATCTCGCCACTGGCTTCATCCATTTTAAAATCCTCGCATTTTACGATGTAAGCACCTTTCAACCGTACTTCTCTCCCCGGCCCCAGCCTGAAAAATTTCTTGGGTGGATCCGTCATAAAATCGTCTCGTTCGATGAAAAGCTCTCGCGAAAAAGGTACTTCACGCGATCCGGATTCAGGGTTTTCAGGATTGTTTTCCAGCGGCATCATCTCAGTCGTATTTTCGGCGAAATTGGTGATGATGACTTTTATCGGGTCGAGCACCGCCATCACACGTGCCGCGCTTTTGTTCAGGTCTTCGCGGATGCTGTGTTCCAGCAAGGCTACATCAATCATGTTATCGCGTTTGGCAACCCCAACTTTTTCGGCAAAAATCTTTAACGATTCAGGAGTATAGCCTCGCCGGCGTAGGCCAGATATTGTTGGCATTCGCGGATCGTCCCAGCCATTCACTTTTTTTTCGCTCACCAGCTCCAGCAGTTTGCGCTTGCTCATCATGGTGTAGGTGAGGTTGAGCCGGGCAAATTCGATTTGTCGCGGGTGGTAGTCCGTGCTTTGAATCTGATCGACAAACCAGTTGTACAAGGGGCGATGCACTTCAAATTCGAGGGTACAAACGGAATGCGTGATGCCTTCCAAAAAGTCAGATTCGCCATGCGCCCAATCGTACATCGGGTAAATACACCATTTGTCGCCGGTGCGGTGGTGCGAGGCATGGATAATGCGGTACATCAGCGGGTCGCGCATGTGCATGTTGGAATGCCCCATATCAATTTTTGCGCGCAGTACCTTTTCGCCATTTTTAAACTCACCGGCCTTCATCCGCCTGAACAGGTCGAGGTTTTCGTCGATGCTGCGATTGCGAAAAGGACTTTCGATGCCCGCCTTGGTTGGCGTTCCTTTTTGGCTGCTGATGTCCTCCGATGATTGATCGTCAACATAAGCCTTCCCATTTTTAATAATTTCTTCGGCCCACAAATAAAGCTGGTCGAAGTAGTCGGAGGCAAAAAACAGGCGATCTTCCCAATTAGCACCCAGCCATTTTACATCTTCCAAAATGCTGTCCACATATTCCTGATCCTCGCGGGTAGGGTTGGTATCATCAAAGCGGAGGTTGAATTTACCCTGGTATTTTTTTGCCAGCCCATAGTTGAGTAGTATCGATTTGGCATGGCCAATGTGCAGATAGCCATTAGGCTCCGGGGGAAAACGTGTATGTACCCGCCCAGCGTTTTTGCCTTGTTTTAATTCTTCGTTAATAATTGCTTCGATAAAGTTGACGGATGCCCCGCTTTTATCTTCTTCCTGATTTGTTTTGCTATCGCTAATTGCCATAAAATGGGATTTTAATAATGTGGGTGCAAAAATAGACTTATATTTTATTTTTTTTGATGATGAGGTCTTCTCTAAAATACCAGGCCGAAATTAAGAGCATAATACATCCGCAAATTAAAAAGGATATTTTGATAGAAAAGAAATAAATGAAGGGATAGGCAAAGACAGGCGAGAGAAACTGTCCGCTGTAAACGGCAGTGTTGAGCACGCCCACCATGCTTCCCCGCCGTTCGGGCGGAGCAAGCGTAACCAGCCAAAGATTGGTGTTGGGCATCAGCATTCCGGTGCCTAAGCCGGCCACGATAAGTCCTGTTAAAATCATGGAGTAACCTTCCAAAAATGCAGTTATCAGGTAGCCCGTCCCCATTAGCAAAAAGGTTAAAACATAGATTTGATGAAAGTTGAGCCACGTTCGTATTTTACCATAAACCACTGACACCAGTGCCCCGGCCAGCACCGATGCGCTGATAGTAAAGCCAATGGTCGAACTTTCGATGGCAGGATTTTGCCTAAGTAAAAAGGGGATTTGCGTGGGAACCAGATAAAAGAAAAGCATTCCAAAAAATGCAGTGGTAAAAAGAAGCAGGAACTTTTTGTTTTTAACCTGTCTTTTTTTATCGCTTATGGCTTTGATTTGTTTGTTTAGTGCGGGTTCGTAAAGGAAGGGCCACGACATGAGCAACAACACAAGCGAAACGCTATAAACCAAAAATGGCCAATGCCACGAAATATCAGCCAGAACCCCGCCTGCCGAAACAAACACCACCCCGCCAAAACCCATAAATGCACCCTGCCATCCCATAAAGTTGCTGCGCTTTTTGCCCTGGAAATAATCGCCGATAAGTGTGGTATTGATGGTCATAATTCCGGCAACGGCTATTCCCAGCAAGGCTCTGCCTGCAAGGAGAAAATAAATGTTGGAGAGAAAAAATCCTGAAGTGCCACCAATGGCGTACAAGAGCAAAGCCCAGCGGAGCACCTTTAATCGCCCCGAGTGGTCGATGAGCCTTCCGGCAAAGGGTGCGAAAATAGCGATAAACAGCGAAGGCAAGGTTAAGAGCAGTTTACTATAAAGGTCTGCATTTCTACTGTCAGCAAAATGTTCGCTGATGTCAGGAATGGCCGCAGTAATCACCGCCCCCGACATTACCGTCAGGCTTCCGGTAAGCAACAAAGTTATTTTTAGCCAAGGGCTTTTTACCAAAATTGCCGTTTGTTTTTCTATCAATTTGAACCAACGCTTTAAAATGCGGTTTTCAAAAGTAATTATATATTTTTGTTGCAACATTAATAAATCGCCATGCAAGAGATAATTCAGTTCTTATCGCAATTAAAACAGAACAATAACCGCGAATGGTTTAATGAAAATAAAGCGGCTTTTCAAAGTGCAAAAGAAGAGCATGAGAAGCTGGTAGCTAAAATCATTGGCGATATTTCGCAGTTTGACAGTGATATTGGCTTGCTAAGCCCTGCAGATTGCGTATTCAGGATTTACCGCGATGTACGTTTTTCCAAGAATAAAGATCCTTACAAAACAGCTTTTGGATCCTATTACAGCAAGGGCGGGCGCAAAGGCAAATACGGGGGATATTATGTTCACATCGAGCCGGGGGCTTCGTTTGCCGGTGGTGGAATATGGCAACCCGAGCGAGAGATGCTAAAAAGTATCCGCTACGAAATTTTTAACGATCCGCAAACATTTATTAATTTGCTGGATGCCCCGGATCTAAAGAAACATTTTGACGGCTTAAGGGATGACAAGCTGCAGCGGCCTCCCAAAGATTTCCCTGCTGACTTTGCGCATGTCGATCTTTTAAAGTACAAAAGTTTTACCGTGTTAAAATCCTTTAGTGATGAATCGATAGCTAATGGCGATTTTTATCCTGAGTTAATGGCTGCCTTCAGGGCGATGAAGCCCTTTGTTGGTTTTTTAAATCATGCGGTTGATCAAATTTAATAAAAAACGCTTAACCGTCCAAAACGACCGTTAACTTTGCGTGAAGTACCGTTTACTGATTTTATCTGGTTTTCGCCCTCATACTGAATGTATATTTGTCCTGTCATTTATTTTTTTAACAGGGTAATTTTTTTTAAATGACAAACAGATTTTTAGGGATTAATTGATTGCACTTGCCCTTTGCTCACATTTCCATCCTCATTCCGAGCAAAGGGCATTTTTTTTGTCCAAAATTTTCCACCTATTTTTAGTTTAAAATATTTTAAGTGAGGCACTTAGGGTTTCTTTTTACCTATTTTGGGCTAAATCCTGAGGGCATCATTTGCTCTTTTGCTGTGGTGGGATAGAGACGCGATGCATCGCGTCTTTACATAGGGCTTGCTGAAAAACTCAAAAATGATATTATTTTGGTGCGCTGCACCTTTGTATTTGGCATAGGAAATTGTTGTTGATACAATTGCCATAGAAATCGAAATACAAAAGCCCGGAAATTTCATTTCCGGGCTTTTTTATTCACCATTCCAATTCCCAGGAGTGAGGGATTGAAAATGGTGTTAAACTTTATGGCACTTTATTTTTTAATAGTAAGCTCATCGATGATATTGGTGGCACCGGCAAATTTGTCGATAATGAAAAGTACATAGCGGATGTCAACGCAGATGGTGCGCTGCAGCTCCGGCTCGAAAGCGATGTCGCCGCTCATGGCTTCCCAGTTGCCATCGAAAGCCAGACCAATTAGTTCGCCTTTTCCATTCATCACCGGGCTTCCCGAGTTTCCACCGGTAATGTCGTTATTGGTAATAAAGCCAACCGGCATTTCGCCATCCTGGCCATAGCGTCCAAAATCTTTTTCGGCATACAATTTCTTCAATTTTTCGGGCACCACAAATTCCCAATTATCGGGGTCTTCTTTTTCCATCACACCTTTAAGCGTTGTGTAATAATCAAAATGTACGGCATCGGCGGGGAAATAATCGAGTACCTGGCCGTAGGTAAGACGCATGGTGAAGTTTGCATCCGGGTAGTATTTTTTGTCCGGGTTCATTTCCATCAGCCCGGCTATGTACAGGCGTTCTCCATTATTCTGCTTTGCGTTGGCCTCGCTGGTTACCGATCGTATTTGAGGTACAATATCCATAAATGTATTGACAAGTTCGAAAGCAGGATCTTTCTCAATTTTCTTTGCTTTTGGATTTTCCAAAAAGGCGTTTACACTTTCCGGGCTGGCAAAAATGGATTTCTTAAAAAGATGCTCTGCATAGCCTTCAAAGCCGCCGTCTTTATCCTGCAATTTGGCCAGTATTTCGGGTTGTTGCGATTTGGGCACATCGTTGTAATAAATTCTGAGCATCTCGGCCAAAATCTTTTGGTCGATGGTTTGGTTATAGTTTTTAAAATAATCCTTGGATTCTTCTTTCAGGTTTTCGATTTCTTTTTCGATGGCTTCCTGATCTTTGTCTTTTTTCGAAAGCAATTCGTTGAGCGTATTAAAACTGCGGGCGTACATTAATATTTCGCTACCGCGCGAGATGGCCTCGTTCAAATAAATTTGCGAAAGATTTACCTCCTTGAGTTCCTCCACAGCTTCGCGACGCAGGCTAAGGGCATCGCCATATTTTTCTTTGCGGGCAGGGTTTTTATCTACCCAGGCCTGGAACTCCGCTTCTTGCTTGCGTTTTTTATCGGCTACTTTTAGCCTTTTCAAGCCCTTAGTCTGGCCAATAAAATATTTCCAATAGTTGGAGGTGCGGGCATATTTGGAGGCATACTGGATACGGGTATTGTCATCCATGTCCATGTACTCGCGCATAATTTTTAGTTTCCGGTCGCGAATATCCACGATGGTCATATTCGATTCTTTTACGGCCAGCTCCACCTGCCACGATGACATATAGCGGTCGGTTCCGCCCGGGTATCCCATAATCATAGCATAATCGCCTTCTTTAACGCCATCGATCGAAACGGGAAGGTAGTGTTTCGATTTCAGCGGTACATTATTTTCGGCGTATTCGGCAGGCTTGCCATCTGGGGCTGTGTAAACGCGGAATATGGAAAAGTCGGCGGTATGGCGTGGCCACATCCAGTTGTCGGTATCGGCACCGAATTTTCCTATCGAGGAGGGCGGAGCACCCACCAGACGTACATCTGTAAACACTTCGTAAACGAAGAGGTAATACTCGTTGCCGGCAAAAAAGCTACGTACGTAGGCAGTGTAATCATTGCCCTCTTTAGCCTCATCGGCCAGTTTTTTGGAGACCTCACGAATTTTTGCTGAGCGTTCTTCCTCGCTCATATCATCGTTTATTTCAGCCATTACTTTATCCGTAACATCTTCGATCCGGTTCAAAAAACTTGCGTTGAGACCATCGTTTTGCAGCTCCTCCTTTTTATTCATAGCCCAAAATCCATCTTTTAGATAGTCGTGCTCTATGGTTGAATGCGATTGTATAGCTCCATAGCCACAGTGATGGTTGGTGAAGATTAGCCCTTCGGGCGAAACGATCTCGCCGGTGCAGCCGCCGCCAAAAATGATGATGGCATCTTTGAGGCTCGAATGGTTGATGCTGTAGATTTCTTCGGGGGTTAATTGTAGCCCCATTTTTTGCATGTCAACATAATTGAGCCGCTCGATAAACAGGGGCAGCCACATGCCTTCGTCAGCTTTGCTTGCTGTATTCATCCCCAGGATGAAAATAGACAGAACGATAAACAGTTTTCTCATTTGTTAAAAAAAGTTAGTTAGAATATAATTAAATGAATTTTTCTCCTTTATTGGTTTTGATGTCATTTACAAAGGTGCGGATTTGTTGCTCCTCGTCTTTTTTGCATATCAGCAAGGCATTGTCATCTTCTACCACAATATAGTTTTCGAGACCTTGGATGACCACCAGTTTATCTTTTGGCATATTGATGATGCAATCTTTTGTGTCGTAAAGCATCACCTCATCGCCTTGTCGTACATTTTCGTTTTCATCTTTGGGGCTAATGTCGTAAAGCGAGCCCCAGGTGCCCAGGTCGGACCAGCCAAAATCGGCCGACTGCACGTAAACATTCGTTGCTTTTTCCATAATGCCATAGTCGATGGATATTTTGCGACACGAAGCATAAATCTCGTTGATGAAGGGTTTTTCGTTGGCTGAATTGTATTTGCCAATGCCTTCCTTGAAAAGGTCGTTCACATCTTCAAGGTATTCATCAAAGGCATGCATAATGCTTTTGAGCGACCAGATAAAGATACCCGCATTCCACAAAAAATCGCCACTTTCCAGAAACTTTTCAGCCAGCTCGATATCGGGTTTTTCGGTAAAGGTTTTCACCTTCGATATTTTTGGATTTTGGAGATATTTGTTTTGTTCGTCGTATTGAATGTAGCCATAGCCGGTGTCGGGGCGGCTGGGCTTGATGCCCAGGGTTAGCAGCCAGTCATTTTCAGTTACTGCCTCCAGGGCATTTTTGATGTTTTCAACAAAAAGGTCTTCGTTAAGAATAAGGTGATCCGATGGTGCAACCACAATTTTTGCCTTGGGATTGATGGCATTAATTTTATAGTTGGCGTAAGCAATGCAGGGTGCGGTGTTGCGCATGGCCGGCTCGAGTACGATGTTGTTTTCGGGAATTCCGGGAATCTGATTTTCTACCAATTCTTTGTACAGATCGTTGGTAACGATAAAAATATTTTCTTTAGGGCATATTTTTGTAAACCGATCAAAAGTTTGTTGAATCAGGGTTTTGCCAGTTCCCAAAATGTCGATAAACTGCTTGGGGTGGCTGGTGCGGCTCATGGGCCAAAATCTGGCTCCGATGCCTCCGGCCATTATTACACAATAGTAGTCGTTGTTCATATTTCTGTTTTTTTAAGTTGAAGTTCGTCGTTCTTTTTTAAATCTATAAGGTCAGCTAATGATTTGCAAAAATATAAAACCTGTGCATTTATTTGTCGTCTAATGGAATTACTTCGGCCAGCGGATTGAAAGCATAGAGCCGACGCGAGCTGAGGTGCATACACTGGTAGTTTTTGCGCCGTTTGTTTTGCTTTATAAATTTCCGACCATCGGGAAGCATAAAATGAGTATTATCAGCCAATGATTCCAGCAAAACCAGGCCACTGGCTTCATCATGTTTTTTCAACTGTCGCGCCAGCTTTGTATCGGCAAGGGTTGCGTATAAATGCTTATCAGGGTGTTTGGTGATCTCCTGTGCAATTTCGTCAGGAAAACTTCCGCGCTCAACAAAGGGATGCAGTAAATCTGCGAAGGCTTGTTTCCATTCGATGCCATGCGGAGCCACCTTGGTTTTGTATTTTTCCCAAGTAAGCTGGTGAGCAAGCTCGTGCAAAAAAGTGATGAGGAAGGCGTATTTGTTCAAGTTGTGATTAATCGAGATGCGCTGGGGCTTGCCATTGGCCGATGGTCTGAAATCGCCCAGTTTGGATTTTCGCTGGCGCGTGATGGTCAAAAACACATGGTGATCAACAATAAGGTGATACACGGCTTCCACTGCATTTTCGGGCAGGTATTTACCCAGAATATTTTTAAACGTGTTTTTGTCCATCGGTTTGAGGCAGGGCTTGTTCGAGGCTAAATCGAGGGCAATCGCAGTCTTTGCGTTTACGTGTTTTTATGCTTGTATTGCATGAGGCCAGAGCCATGACAAAAATCAAGACAAAAATCAAAAATATCGATCCGTGTTTTGTTTGTTTCAAAATATCTAAACTATTTTATTCATGTTTAAAAATCTGCTGCAAAACGCTGTATGATTTTACCTCGCCAAAGCCGGGCAGGTGGAGGCTATAATATTCGATGATTTTTCCGAGCAAAGCTTTGCGTTCCTCTTGTTTGCGTAGCAAGAAATGATGTGCATCCGAAATTAAATGACTAAAGTTGAGACTCGTATTTTCGTCCATGAAATTGCTGTGTTGCGGCAGTTCCGAAACAAAGGCTCCCTCCTGCATATCGAAAAGTGGATTTTGTGCCGAGCAATTATTACGAGGAAGGAATCCTAAATATTGGCTAAAGCCAATAAGAAAATGCAAGTGAAAAAGGGCAAGGTTATTTTCGGTTCGATCGAGATCGATAATGGATTGGGATAAGAAGTCAAACAAGGCTTGGTTCGCACTTTCTTCGCCGATGGCCTTATAAATAATTTCGTTGAGAAACATGGCGATGGTGCTTTTTCGGATGTCAAAAGGCAGATAGTGAAACGAATAGGCACTGCTGATTTCTTTGATGGATTGCAGGCTGGTGGACGATTTTTCGTAAACCACCATGTCAAGCAGCGTCAGGCCTTGCAGCAAGGCTTTCCACCGATGACTTTTCTTACCCGAAACACTTTTGATTATGTAGGAGCGCAGCCCGAATTTTTCGGTATAAACCTTGGCTATAATGCTGTTTTCGGAATACTTAACCGTTTTTAGTACAATACCTCGCGTGGAATGAATCATGCCGCAATCATGGCTTAGAGGCTTATGCTTAATTGATAAACAAAATCTTGGTTACCATTTTTTCGTTGCCTTGATCATCGGTAGCAAAAACCAGGTAAACCCCGGTACTTGCCCTGCGCCCATCAAAGTTGTAGCCCGACCATATTGCCTGGCCTCCTTCGGCGCGCGTAGCGTAAATGAGGGTTCCGGCCACATCGGTAATTTTTATGTCGGCGTTGTCAACCAAACCTTTTATGGCGATAAGCCCTGCGTAGCCTTCGCGCACCGGATTGGGGTACACCACTACGTCATCGTTGGTGGGCTTGGGTTCGGTGGCGGTATCTTTATAGGAGATGATTCCCTTATCCGTACCAAAAAATACCTCGCCGGTTTGGTTGTTAATTTCGATAGCGAGAATTCGGTTCGAATACAGCGGGCTGTTTTCTTCGGTAAAATGGTGGATTTGTTCGGTGCCATCTTCCGAGAGCAAAAATACACCGGCACGGTCAGTTCCCATCCATTTGCGGTTGTTGCCATCGATAGCAATGGTTGTAACTATTTCTGATTCGAGGAGGTACTGGGTATAGCCACCCACTTCAACCAAAATCCTTTGCGCATCGAAGTTGCCACCGGTAAACAGGTTGAAAGGCGAATAAATAACGCCTACGCCTTCATCGCTACCCAGCCATATCTCATCATCCCTGTCCTGAGCCACACAATATATTTTGTTGCCTGGCAAGGCTCCGTTTCCGGGGGCATTGGTCAATATTTTACTCACGTCATCGCTGGGGTCGTCCAGGGTATTGTTATCAAAAAATACAGCCAGCTGATTATCCGCTCGCAGGGTTATCCATTTTTGATTATAGCTGTCGATGAGCAGGTCTCCTAAAAAAGAACCACTAAGGGCTGAGCCCAGCGAAAAGGAAGTCCAGTCTCCATTAGGTCTTTTTACTGATAAAGGATTAGCGGCACCGGAGTTGACCACCCATAAATTTTGCTTGCTGTCGATATCAATACCACTCACAGCCACGTAATTGGCACTTGGCCATTTTTGGAGCGAACTGTTTTCATTATTAAAAATATTCACCACTTCACCATCCAACAACTCCATCACACCTTGTATCCAGGTGCCCACATAGGCATGATTTTTAAGGTTGGGATCAACGGTAATGCATATCATATCGCTGATACTGTCGAAAGCAGAAAGACCGGTGCTGCTGTTGTATGATTTCCACGATTCGTTGCTAAACTGATAAACGCCATCCTTCAAGTATACCTTGCTCCATGTACTACTGTGCCCCCCTGATGCTACCCATAATTCTTCGTTGGCTACATCCATATCAAAAATATTGGCGGCATAAGGCCCGTTGGGATTGATAAAATCGCCGCTAACATTGTCAGCGGTTTTTACCAGGCCTAATGAAAAGTCGGCAATCCATTTTACACCTGCATCATCGATTATAGCATTACGGGCATTCAGGTTTTTTTCGTTGATTTTAAAAATAGCACTCGCAATTTCAAAATCGCTGTTGATATAATAAACAATGGCCTGGCCGGTTATCACCATTTGATCGTAGGAGTTGGTGATTTGGTATTTGCGATTAGTGTTTACCATCGGAAATCTACTCCAGTTATGATTGGCATAATTGTACATAAAAATGGTGTCGCCGGTATATTCGTCCGAGTCAAAGTTAACAAAAAGGCGATCGTTGTAAAAATTGATGGCATTGTATCTTGCCGTTGGATAGAGCGACTGGTCGATTTGCCAGGCATTAAAATCGGCAAGATTAGAGCTTTGTAACGAAGCCTTATAGATGCCTTCTTCAGTGGCTGCATACAGGGTGTCGTTGCCTGTGCTTACGTCCAGCACATTAACATGGCTGCCGTTATCGCCAATGTAATAGGTAGGTTCCGGGAATTCTTCATTTTTAATATCCAAAACAATAATACCAAAACCACAGGCCAGATAGGCCAGACTGTCGCTAAAGTGAATATTGTTGATCACCTTGTTGCCAAGTATTTGCTTGCGTTTGATGTCTGAGATGTTGATGATTTCTCCATCTTTAAGCAAATCAAGATTGGTGTTTTTGTAAGCTATTAGCAGTGCATTGTAGTCGGCATTGTAGTCGATGGCACTGATGCCAATATCCGAGAGGCCATTAACCTTCGACTGACGGTTGATGCTCATGTCGTTTTTATCGAAATAAAAAAGGCTAAGATCGGTGGCACAAAAAACGATATCGCCGGCATCGGCAACCGAAAGTGCTCTAGTGTAAGGCAGGTGGTCGCGCCATTCGCCAATAGCTATTTGCGATTGCACAGCGGTGGATGCCAGCAAAAGAGTGATGGCTAACAGTGTGGGAAAAAGAAATCTCATTATGGTGCTGTTTATTTTTGAATTCGATAGTTCATAACTACAATTTTGTTTAATTATTGCTTGTAAGCAGGGTGTGGAATTTTGGCTTGGAGCTCGTTGCTTTATTCGTTTTATCTGAAAAATTAGCACAAAAACCTTTAGCACGTTTCAAGAATTATCACCGTTTTTATTTTTTAGTCTTAATAATGTTTAGTTTTGTAGTGCAAACAAAAACAGATATTTTGGGATTTCGATTTTGAAAAAGATAAAGATCATCATAAAAAATATGTCGTGCCACTGCTGCATTAAGCTGGCGCGCAGGGTATTCGAGGATCACGGAATGGTAGTACATTCGTTGCGTTTGGGCGAGGCCGTGATTTCGTTTGACGAAGACCAGAAATCAGAGGATTCGATTGCTGCCCTGCTCGAAGCCGAAGGTTTGGAATTGTTGGTGGATAAAGAAAAACAACTCATCGAACAAATCAAAAATGCCATCATCGATCTGGTGCATCACACCACCTTCAACGCCATGGTTCGCAACTCTGATTATCTGGTCGAAAAATTCGGACTTTCTTATCAATACATGTCATCGATATTTTCGAAGAGCGAGGGCTTGACGCTTGAGAAATTTATCATCAGGCACAAAATCGAAAAAGCCAAGGAACTCATCCTATACGATGACCTCAGCCTTAGCGAAATTGCCTACATGATGGGTTATAGCAGTGTTCAGTATTTATCCACCCAGTTTCGCAATGTTACCGGAGTTTCGGTTAGTGATTTCAAAAAAAATCCGGAGGCTTACCGCATCACAATCGAGGAGATTGGTTAGTAATGGGCTTCAAGTGATTTAATATAGGTTTCGGGGGTGAAAATGCCTAATGAACTATCTGTATTGTCAGAGATTTTCTAATTCTTTTTTGCACAAAAACATCACCTAAAAAAAACTGACCACTTATCAACAGTTATCGTTCATAAGCGGCCAGTAAATCATCCCATTGCGGACACCATTGATTATTGGATGCTGTTGTAATAATCCACTATTTTTATTAAATCTGCCTCGCGCTTTGCCTTTAGTTTTTCTTGTTTCATATACGCCTTTACCTCCTCACCTTTGTTTGCAAAACTTCGGATCAGCTCCTTTTTGGAACTCGAAACGGCTGTGGCTGGATTTTTAAAAAACTGGATGAAACACTGGCAATCTCTGTAAAAACAATCATCGGCAACAGTTGAACTTCCCGAAGGATCGATTTCATGATAGGTAGCTACCCATCGTTTTAGCAATCTACAATCGCCCTCTTCGAGCAACTCAAAATAACCGCTTTTGTGTTTTCCCTGGCACAGGTAATCGGTGTAAACAAAAACCTTGTCGGCGATACGCAGGTATTCTATTTCCGCAGCATTGCCAATGGCCAGCGTATCGCTATCTTCGATCATTTCGAATTGCTGTGTGTAAAGGTTGTAGCGCAAGGGCTTCTTGTCCAGACGATCTCCATTCGTAAAAATCAGGCTTCCCTCGATAAATTGGGGATTAAGATAGGCGGTACCTTTTATTCCACGGCTGTCCATCTCGTCATAGCTGCCAGTTGAGGTGGCTAGTGGAGAATTTTTCAAACTCTGCTTGTCAGACGGCGCACGGGTAGAGCCGGCTCGTTGAAACTTGGATGGCGATTGAGCCATCAGCACTGTGCCACTCATAAGCAGCAGCAGTAGCAATTTTAGTGTTTGTGTTTTCATGATACTTGTTTTATGGTTAGTGAAATAGAAAATAGTCGTTAAAATATTCTGTCAAGGTATCGTCGAAAAACAAGGGCGAAAGATAAGCAATTTTTTATTAAAAAGCAAGTAAGATGCCAGGCTTTTTTTGGTAAATATTTGCAAGATTTGGCTTTGCCAAAGCTATCAATTCCGGCATGGGAAAATGTATATTTTTGCAAACCACTTAATAAAGCAATTTATGCATCGAACAGGTAGATTTATCGAACGTCAGCCACCTTTTTTGCAGTTACTTTTATTGATAGTCCTGGTTTTGACCTCAATGTTCTTTACCTTTTTTGTAGGCGTACTTTTGGCACTTCCATTTTTTGGTCTTGACGTGTTAAGCCTGCTTAGCGAAGCTGCAAGGCTTGAAACCAGCGGCGATATTGCTATGATGAAGTATTTCCAAATGGTAAGCCAGGTTGGAGTTTTTATCCTACCTTCCATAGTCTTTGCCCTGCTGGCTTCCTCATATTTTATCAAGTATTTAAAACTCGACCGTCTTCCACACCTAACAACTGTGGGGGCTTCGGTAATACTGATCTTCACCATCCTGCCCTTCATCAACTGGCTGATGCAAGTCAACGAGGGCTTGTCGCTGCCCGATGCTCTGGGAGCTATCGAAGAATGGATGCGCACGAGCGAGGCTGAGGCTGCACGCCTTACCGAGGCCTTTCTAAAAACCGAATCCCTGGTCGGCCTGATGCTCAACTTGTTTATGGTGGCCGTTATGGCTGCAATAGGAGAAGAGCTACTTTTTCGTGGCGTACTCATCCGGATATTCAAGGCCTGGCTAAGAAATGTTCACCTCGCTGTTTGGCTTTCAGCCATTTTGTTTAGCATGTTTCACCTTCAGTTTTTTGGCTTTTTGCCACGCTTTATGCTGGGGCTTGTGTTTGGATATCTATTCGTTTGGTCAGGCTCGCTGTGGCTTCCCATACTGGTGCATTTTTTAAATAATGCCGCAGCAGTGCTGGTGTATTATTTTTACAGTCATGGGAGCATCCAAACCCCGGTGGAGGATTTTGGAACCATCGAGAGCAATCCCTTGTTCTTTTTTAGCATTCTGGTTTCTCTTGGGCTTATGGTATTTATTTATTTTGATACCAGAGAAAGAAGGCAGTCCACAGTCCCGAAAAACCACCAGTGAGCCTGCCGAACTACATAGTTTTTCGAGGGTGTTGTAAATCCGGGATTTTTAAATCCCGGGCTTGACCGAAGGTTGACATAGGCAGTATTCAGTCCTAAAAAACAAATGATATTTCAATACAATTTAAACATTTACATACAATGAAAACTTTAGCTATACCTTCCGTTTTGAGGGCATTAACCATCTTTTTTGCGCTCATCATCTTTACCTTAAATACATTGCCTCTTGATGCGCAAACAAAGTTTGTGTACGAAGACCTGATATTTGATGAAACCCCAAAAAATAACCTTCCTCCGGGATGGGAATATCAAACAAATTCACAAAATCCTCATGGGATGATTGTAACGCTACCTGCCAATCCCCGCGTTAACGACCGCCTTTTGCAAGCGGGCGATTTTATTGGCGCATTTTACCACGATGATAATGGGAATTTAAAATGCGGAGGAGCCGATTTTTGGCTGGGTACCGAAAATATCATCTTTGCGGTATTTGGCAATGATCAGGCTACTCCCGAAAAGGATGGTTTCGCTTACAACGAAATCATGTATTTCAAAGTCTTTTTGCAGGAAACACAAAAATCTTATGATGTAGATTTGTTGGCTTTTGATCCTGAGTATTCTTCTACCGATCATTGGTTTCCCCTCAGCTTGTCTTCAATTATCGATTTTGCATCCTCTGTAACTTTTGATGCTTACGCCACCGCCAATCCCAATCCCATTTGCATAGGCAATACGGTAAATCTTGAAGCCCATATTTTTGTTGGCACTACGGGAAATTACAGCTACAACTGGTCATCGCAACCTCCCGGCTTTAGTAATAGCCTGCCTGAATGCACCGATGTACCCGCAGAAACGACTACTTACTTTCTCGGGGTTTCTGATGGAACAAACTTCTCTACCGATTCCATCCTGGTCGAGGTGCTTGGGTATCCTCAGCTGACCGCAGGTGACGATTTCACCATTTGTGTAAACCAGCAAGCATTGCTTTCGGCCACAGCTGCCAGCTATTCGGCTTTGCAATGGATCACCTCCGGCGATGGCACCTTTGCCAATCCTTCATCCTTACAAACCACCTATTTTCCCGGAGCAGAAGATATCAGTAATGATTCGGTTTCATTGACCATCACTGCCTTTCCGCTAAGTCCGTGTCAGAGCAATGCTTCTGAGGATTTGATCTTATTTTTCCAAAAACTGCCTTCGGTTTCTCTTCCCGAAACCCTGTCCTTCTGCGAAAACGAAGCAATTGTAATTCAAGCCGAAGCACAAAATTATAATTTACTATCCTGGAACACTTCAGGCGATGGCACTTTTTTGGAGAATGCCGGACTTACCAATCAATATTTCCCCGGAACCAACGATTTAAGCTCCAACCATTTTACCATTTCGGTATCAGCCTCAGCGCAGGCTCCGTGCCAGGCTCCGGCCACCGATGCCCTTGTGGTTAACCTTACGGATATGCCCCTGATTACTGCCCCTGCTTCGCGCACTGCCTGCGAAAATATGCCCGTAAATGTTACTAGCGTTGTTTCGGGGCATAGCTCGGTTTTGTGGACCAGCCAGGGTGATGGTACCTTTGCCAACCCTGCTGCTACAAGCACCCAATATTTTCCCGGCGCGGCCGACCACCTGGCACTGGGCACAAGCGTAACTATCACCGCCTACGGTCAGGGACTTTGCATCAGTGCTTCTGTCTCCAAAACTATCCAAATTATTTTATTGCCGCTACCGGTGGTTGACGCGGGTAATAATGGTGCAGTGTGCTCGGGCAAGGTGCTGCAATTGTCAGCTAATGCGAATAACCAGGCCTACGTTTTATGGAATACCCTCGGCGATGGATATTTTTCGAATGCCTATAGTTTGACTTCAAAATACTATCCGGGCGTTGGCGATATTGCTGCTGGGAATTTCAGTCTTGCGCTCACCGCTTATGCCAACTATCCATGTGTTGTGGATGCTAAGGATACCCTGGCTGTGGATGTGATAATGCCGCCGAGTGTAGAAATTGCTTGGAATACCAAAACGATATGCTACGGCGATGTCATTGTTTTCGACCAAAGCCAGGCTAATGATTATTCGTCCCTTGAATGGTTTGCAGTAAATGGTACCGGCACTTTTGATGACAATACCCTGCTGCATCCTACCTATACTCCCGATCCGGGTCACGATTATCAAACCGGCGGTGTAACAATTGGCGTTTTCGCCCAGGCTATAGCTCCTTGTGTAGTAGCGGACGAGGATTTTATGACCCTTCAATTTCAAGCTCCACCCGAAGTAACAGCAGCCAATGATGCGGTGGTTTTTGAAGGAGATTCGTTTGCGGCTTCGGCCAGTGGCATAAATTATACTTCGGTAAATTGGCAGAGTAGCGGTGATGGAACCTTTAATAATCCGGGCAGTTTGCTAACAGATTATTTTCCGGGTACTAACGACATTTCTAACGAAGAAGTGGATTTGCTTATCTATGCCCTGCCACGAGCAGGCTGCATACTAGCCAATGTGGATACCATAAAACTAACTATCCAACGCGGGCAGCAAATTGTACTTGCAACCGACAAGCACAGCCTTTCTACCTATATTGATGTGCAGGGAGGAGGCTTTGTTGATGTGATGGAACCTGTTTTGGATAAGGTGATTTTTGCCCAGCACTTTACACAGATTTATTGGCCCGAATTTAACATCAATACACTGACTGATTCATTAAATTCAAAAGGTTATGAAATCCAATTTTCGGGCGATACTACGCTGCGCATCCATGGCTATGCAGTGGATAACAGTAGTGTTTTACTAAAAGCTGGATGGAACAATGTTCCCGTTTTGTCGCGCTGCCCGGTAGCAAGTCAGGATATTATCGATCAGTTGGGAATCGCCCTGATTATCATTAGCGAAATTAACGGCGATAAGGTGGCGTGGCCAGCCGGCGGGCAGTTTAGCCTCAACGAGCTGCTGCCTGGCGATGCTTACATGATCAAAGTAGCCAGCGATACCCAACTGGTCTTTCCGGCTTGTAACTAAAGATCCCCACATTTTGGCATAGCCCTTGTCATACGCTTACAAATCTTCCTTTCTCAATATTAGACATTATCATAATTATCTTGATATTAATGTTTTAATTTATTGCTTTATCAATTTTTCGACTCTATAATCCTAATTTGAGATGTTCTTAATTTGATTTAGAGATTATTGCAAAATATAAGATATTTTACAACTAAAACTAAGCTGAATAATTTTTCAGTAAAAAAACAAGATCTCAGCCATCACAACTTATTAAAAATCAAACAGGGTTGTTGTACTTCCCTCTTTTCGATACCCCCTATGCGTGAATCTCCGTGCAGATTTATCTTTTCCAAAAAACGGAAAGAGTAAAATTCTTGTTTTCCCGATGCCTGATGAATAATTTTGAAGCAACAGTAAAATTTATTCATCATGGAAACAAAAAATATACGCTTCTCATTTTCGGCCATCCTGTTTTTCGTATTTGCTTTTAACTCGGGCATCCAATCTCAAAATTCATTCCCCTCAGGCTGGGAGTTTCAAACCAATACCTCCAACCCGCACGGCATTATTGTTATGCTCGAAGCCAATCCACGGATTAATAATATCCCTGTCGAAGTTGGCGATTACATCGGTGCATTTTATACCGATGACAATGGTAATCTGGGATGCGGTGGTGCTGATTTTTGGTTGGGTGATGAGAATATAATATTCCCGATATTTGGCAATGATCCCGATACTCCCGAAAAAGATGGCTTTTCATATAACGAGCAAATTTATTTTAAGATTTTTTCGGTGAATAATCAAAAAGCCTATGATGTAGATCAGATTGCTTGGAGCAGCGAATATTCGAGTACCAACCACTGGTTTCCTTTGGCTTTGTCGGCCATGCTTGATGTGGTGAGTTATGTTGATTTTGATGCTTTCATTAGTACAAGTTCCAACCCGGTGTGTGTGGATGAGGCCATTACCCTTAATGCAAATATCTTTGTCGGGACTACCGGAAGCTACACCTATTCTTGGACTTCCGAACCTGCGGGTTTATTTTCTTCGGCTACTGAAATATCCCTTACTCCTGCTGTAAACACTACCTATTTTCTTGAAGTTTCGGACGGCGCATTAAATTCGAGCCATGCCCTGAATGTTAGTCTGCAAGAAGCTCCCACTATTGATGCCGGCGCAGATATTAGCATTTGCCCAACACATTTTGCCCAAATACAAGCGCAGGGACAAAATTTTTCTGCAATAGTTTGGAGCACACAGGGCGATGGTAGTTTTGTAAACCAAAATGGGACTAACCCCAAATATTATCCCGGTTCGGCGGACGTCGAAGCTGGTTTGGCGCATATTTTTGCCACTACAGCTCCCATGTCGGGGTGCAGCCTCAGTGCCACCGACAGCCTGGATGTGATAATAATAGAAACGCCAATAATTTGTCTTCCTGCCGAGATGGAATTTTGCACTGCCCAAAACATAATGCTTCAAGCTGAAGCTGCAAATTATTCGTCCATTTTTTGGACTACTACTGGCGATGGAACCTTTGGTGATACCAATAGTCTCGCCACTCAATACTTCCCCGGCGCACAGGATTTTAGTAATGGAGCCACTTCGCTTGTGCTATGCGCCAGGCCTTTGATTCCGCTTACAGGTGTGGTTTGTTCCACCCTGGTTATCACACTTATCAAAGCACCCACCATTAATGCTCCTACATCGTTGATGCGCTGCGACAATCAGCCCATCACCTTAAATACTATAGCTGCAAATTATGCCCAATTACAATGGGTTACCAATGGCGATGGCACCTTTAGCAATCTACACACAACATCCACCAAGTATTATCCCGGCGTTCAGGATAAAATAACCCAAGAGGTTCAGGTAAGCATCACTGCTTTTGGTCATGAGGCTTGCACGGCCTTTCCGGCAAATCGTAGTATTCAGCTTACTTTAGGCTCAACTGCAACGGCAGTAGCTGGCGCGGACAGAGCACTCTGCCAAGGGCAAAATCTTATGCTCAATGCCGAAGTAGAAAATTATAGTGCTGTGGTGTGGTCGAGCACGGGCGATGGATTTTTTACCAACTGCTACATTCCAAATCCGGTTTATTATCCGGGAGCAGGTGATATTGCCAATGGTGGTTTCAGTATGGTTTTAACGGTATATCCGATTTATCCCTGTATTACCACAATAATTGATGGCTTAGATGTTATAATTGTGAATACTCCCGAAGTAGAAATACTTAGCGATGACATGCAGATTTTTCCTTTAGGACAAACTTTAGAACTCCAGGCCGAGGCCAGCGGTTATCAGTCGTTGCTCTGGGAAACTTCAGGCGATGGCACCTTTGATGACGCCGCAGGATTAAATCCTGCCTATACACCCGGCGTACTCATAGATGCCTCGGGTAATGCCATCGTGCTTTCAATAACTGCCTTTGCTTCCGCAGGTTGCGGCAGCAATGTAAGCGATCAGATTACCGCTTCCTTTTCATCGATGGTAGCAGTAAATGCCGGCGATGATGCCACCCTTTGCGAAGACCTAATATGTCTTGCAGCAAGTTCCCAAAATTGCTCCTCCTTGCTTTGGCAAAGCGATGGCGATGGAACGTTTGATGATCCTACGTCCGAAACTACAAACTATTACCCGGGCACATCAGATATCCAAAATACACAAGTAGAATTATGCCTTACAGGATATAGCGAAGAAATTCCTGTGGTTTCCGATTGCATCGAAATTACCATTGTCCCTGCTGCGCAGCTAACGATGGGCGCAGAGCAAGTGGAAGCTACCTTTGGTGAAGTAGTGCCTTTAGTTCCCACAGTGGCCGAAAATTTAGAGGCAGTTTTATGGTTCACCACCAATGGCGGAGGCGATTTCACTATTACAGGTTTCAGCTCGGCCATTTATAATCCTTCACCTGCGGTGGATTATGTTCAGGGATGTATCGATATTTTTATGGTAGGCGAGCCTTTGTCGCCGTGCCTCCAGGCTTCGGAAGATGATTTTGAGATTTGCTTTTTTGGAACTCCCACAGTAAATGCCGGCGATGATGCCACCCTTTGCGAAGACGCGATTAACCTTTCGGCAAGTACTGAATATTGCACATCTGTACTTTGGCAAAGCAATGGGGATGGAACGTTTGATGATCCTACGTCCGAAACTACAAACTATTACCCGGGCACATCAGATATCCAAAATACACAAGTAGAATTATGCCTTACAGGATATAGCGAAGAAATTCCTGTGGTTTCCGATTGCATCGAAATTACCATTGTCCCTGCTGCGCAGCTAACGATGGGCGCAGAGCAAGTGGAAGCTACCTTTGGTGAAGTAGTGCCTTTAGTTCCCACAGTGGCCGAAAATTTAGAGGCAGTTTTATGGTTCACCACCAATGGCGGAGGCGATTTCACTATTACAGGTTTCAGCTCGGCCATTTATAATCCTTCACCTGCGGTGGATTATGTTCAGGGATGTATCGATATTTTTATGGTAGGCGAGCCTTTGTCGCCGTGCCTCCAGGCTTCGGAAGATGATTTTGAGATTTGCTTTTTTGGAACTCCCACAGTAAATGCCGGCGATGATGCCACCCTTTGCGAAGACGCGATTAACCTTTCGGCAAGTACTGAATATTGCACATCTGTACTTTGGCAAAGCAATGGGGATGGAACGTTTGATGATCCTACGTCCGAAACTACAAACTATTACCCGGGCACATCAGATATCCAAAATACACAAGTAGAATTATGCCTTACAGGATATAGCGAAGAAATTCCTGTGGTTTCCGATTGCATCGAAATTACCATTGTCCCTGCTGCGCAGCTAACGATGGGC
>Ga0307929_1000875_pt1 | contig 26440 bp, 19 predicted proteins | sample AceLakmetage1330_FD_203160 | JGI IMG/M metagenome (GOLD analysis project Ga0307929, IMG submission 203160) | Saline water microbial communities from Ace Lake, Antarctica - #1330 | ecosystem: Environmental > Aquatic > Non-marine Saline and Alkaline > Saline | place: Antarctica: Ace Lake...
TCCAGAGTTGGTAAATGCATGTGCAATGAATTTTATCCATGCCGGGCGTTGTTGAATCACTTCACGGATGTTTGAATTGTTTTTATCGAGAATAAGGCTATCATCAATGGAACTTCCAAAAACGGTTGGATAGTTCATATAATGGGGCGAAAGAGAGTCCATTGGTAATCCTGCACCGTAATCAATAATGTTATAATCCTGATTGAAATGTGATGAATATGCTTTGACAGAATCAAAGTAAAAATTTGTTGGAATTCCATAAGAATTATTGTAATAGACTTTAAATTTTGGGTCTTCAAACCAAAAATCCTCAAGATTCCAGCCATCACTTGGATCAAAAAGGTCTAATTCTATTTTTCCACTTTTGTAGATGAGTGTATTATGCCCAAAATATCCAAACATGGCTTCATGATCAGGTTCGATGAGGTCAATGTCGAGGTTTAATTGTCCGGTATTGTTTCCACCGGAGTGGACGAAACGAATTTGAATTTCCACCGGGATTTCATTGTATCCCAGTGCTGTTTGTGTTAAATCGACATGGTATCCGACCATACTGTTATTCGTGCTTCCATCTGTGCTTCCGTATGGCAAAAGATTTAACACATCTGAAAATGGCACTCCATCTTTAGTAATGGTAGGATATGTAATCGTCAGTTGAATACCATGTTGGTAAGTTGATGTTGCAACCATATCTAATGTTCCATAATCCAACCAAATCGAGTCGAGTTCTGCATCTGCATTAAATAAGTCGAAATTAAGATCTACACTGCGATTTAGTGTTATAACATCACCTGAGCTATTAAACCCAGTGAAATCAACACCTGCAGCCGGCGTTAAAGAGGTTACGTGTTGATTTCCAATGTTCATTAACGTTGATACTGTATCAGATTCTGCGTGTTCAAAATAGTATAGGGATAAGAAGCCGTCTTTGTTAACTTGAATTCTTCCAACCGAATCGTAAGCGTTTAGCCCGTCAATCATCGCTAAATTTCCATATGCGATTGGTGCTGCAAGGCTTGGTTCATAGTGAATTTCCCCGGATAACCGGTCAAAATCAAAGCTGTCTTTGACGCAAGAGTTTGTTCCCAGTATAAATAAAACCAGGATAAACGGGATGATTAGCAGTCTTAAGTTTTTCATAATAAGTAGATTATTTGACTTCATAATTATACAAAAATTTTCCTTTCCCTCCGACAAAAAGATTAAAATGTTGTGAACTTTCACTCATATAGCTTATGCTAAATGGGCTTGCACCAGTCAAAGGGAAACCTTTGTGCAATTCTCCATTAGAGTTAATCAGGTAGAGTTTTTCAGCCACCTTATCACTAATTCCAACTTTGTGATTTGTAGATGAGAACATATAATATGCCGGATCTTCAGTGATATTATTTTCAAATTGATAATTCATCATCGGTTTTTTAAAATGATCAAATACTTCCATGGTTTTTTGATCGAAAAATAAATAATCCGCATTTCCGTCTAAATCGAAATCACGGTATATAAAGTAGTGGTTTTCACTGTATGGGCGAAAAAACACGGTATCAACAGAGCCGTCAAGATAGGTGTGATAAACCATACCGCGAGTGTCCGTTGTTGTAATGCTTGCATTTTTCCCATCCTCATTCTGAATAAACCAAAACTGGTTTCGCTTAGATGCGGAAAATTGTTGTTTTGGTTGCACTCGGGATTCTCCGCGCCGGTTTAATATATAAATCCGGTACTTATCATGGAAAACAATGTAATCCTTCTTTCCATTGCGAATGTGCTGCGGTGGAACTGTTAGCGGGTGTTCGCTTCCTTCAAAGTCAAACCCACTGACAAGGTTTCCTTCACTATTATACATGTATAATTTTTTCGCCTCTGTGGGGACACAAATTCGGTAATCTCTGGAGTTATCATAATCAAAAAGCGCAAGCCCGCAGCTAGCCGGAGAACGTAAGCTTACAGGGAATCGGTCAATATGATTTCCAATACGATCAATTAAGTAAATTTTGGATTTTGTGTTAAAAAGATATTGCAGTTTATTGTTTTTGTATGCATCAACCTGATAAACTTCACTGATGATTGCTTCATCTAAGGGTATTTTCCAAAGTATAATTCCTTTTTTGTTGATTAGATAAATTGTGTGATTTACATCTTGAACAAAAATTTCCTTTTCGTTGGTATGATGATTTTTTACAATTACAGGCTTCATTCGAACTGCAGTGTCAAGTCGGCTTTCCCAGACGGTGTGTGGGGCTTCAAATTCAATTTCGCGATGTTGTAAAGCAATGTTGTGATAAATCATATCGTCGCTGACAACTTGTTGAATAACAAATTCATTAAAATGCGATAATATTTCATCTTGGGACATTAAATTATTAGCTGTTTTTGCTGTGAGATTACTTAGCAGCCAAGGAATTGCTTTTCGGACATTCAAGTAAAAAATACTTTGACTTTCGCGTGAGAGATTCTTTTTGAAATCCTGATAAATAGGCGACTTGTCAAGGGTTTTGTTTAGCAGTATGTCATTGATAAAGCGTGCTAGTGAAGCTTTATCGCGGCCGAAAACCACATAATTATCGATCATAGTACAGTAATTGGCATCCACTGCAGAAAAAAAGCTGCCATAGTATAATTCAGTCCAGTTTTCAATCGGAAACCTGAATAATGGGTATATATGGTTTGAGCCCAAATCGATAGTTCCGGTATAATCATTATATGCTTGCGAAGTGTGCTCAGTGTATGTTTTAATAAAATCAGAGATTAATTTTTCTGATTGGCTCTGCGATTTAGTAGAGAGAATAAGATATGCATTTTGATAAATGTCAAGCCTGTTGATATTGCTGATTGCTAAACAAACTTCATTGCTTGTAAGCCCATAAATCAGTTTTGTCATATCTGCATTTGTGGTATTATTGAATTTCTCAATTTCTTCACTAAAATATTCTGCGTGTTTTGTTTCCTCTAGAAAGCGGCGTCGCATTTTTTCTAATTGCTCAACATCACTATAGCTTTGTGCATAAAAAAGTACGGTACCTTCAGGCAGGATTTTTTCAAACTCAAATTTTTGTTTGTCCTGAGCTCTTAAGTGGCTGAGGTAAAGGATGCTTGAGTCCGGAGCCGAAGCAAATCCATTTAAGTTTATAATTTTGTTTTTTAAACTTAAATCGAGCGCAATCCAGGTTCCATATTTTTTAAATGCAGGATGTTTTTCTATTACATCAGCTTGAAAGAATGGCGTCATTAAATCGGACAATCTCGATAGATTGATATAGAAATTGGCAATTTCTTTTTCTCCGGCTGTTCTGTAGGTTTCTTGAAAAGCGATGTTATTTGTCAGGTTAATATCGATATCGGATTGTCTAATAACATCTTCTACCAAAAGCGAGTTTTTGCTGAACACAAAATTGCGTTTAGCAATTGTGTAGGTGTAGCGTTTTTGATTTTCAGTTTTGACATCAAAAAGATTATGATTATCGTATTCTCGTTTGGTTATTTCAGCATTTGAAAACAATGTCTCAAGCTGCCTTTGCAGACTTTCGTTTTTTAGATTTTCAGGCAGTGCAACTAAAAAAACAGCTCCCAGTTGGTTCTTTCCGAAATTATGAATTGAAATAATTATTGGATTATTCGTTAGCAGGCTTTGGATTTCTTTTTGTTCGTTTTTTAAACTGTCCAAAAGCTGAATTTGTTGATTAAGTGTTTGGATTTTTGGATAGTTGCATAAATCCACCCAATAATCAGGCTGCTTGTCAAGTGCTGTTACAAGTGCTTCAAAATTTCTGATTTCCACAACCATATTAGCATTGATAGGAACCAGACCTATGGTTTCTGTCATTTGCGTATCATTGTTCTTGCTAAATAAAGTAATAATTAATAAGCTTGCAATTGCCAATAATAGAATTACGATAAAAATCAATCGCCATTTTTTCATTACTCTGTCTTTTCTTATAACAAAACTGTTTCTAAATACTTTGTAATGGTTTTATTCAGACCATACAAGTCTGTAAACAAAATCTGCAATTAGTTAAAGGTTCTGGCTCTTGTCAAATCTGTGCGAGGATTAATGCAAATCACTGGAATTTTTAATTTATTCGCAATGATTTTTTGTTCATCTGCTCCAAACATATAATCAGTTAAACCAATATTTTTTGTTGTTATAATCACAATCAATCCTGCTGAGATATTTTCAGCGAACTGTACCGTTTCTTCCGGAAAATCTTTCATATTAGTTTCAATATCAATTTCATACTGAATGTTGTTTTCTATTAGAATGCGCTTTGCAAATGCGATATTGTTATTAATAACATGTTGAATGTCTTTAATTCCGGATACTTTTTTTAACATCCGCACTTTAAGTTCGTATTTTTTTGCAAAATAGACGACCCATTTCATTTTTTCGCGACCTTCCATATCAGCATCAAAGGGTAGAACGAGTTCTTTAAATTCATTTACCGGTTTACGCTGTACCGTTAAAAACGGTACTTGAGAGCCCACAATCACTTTTAATGCCTTGCTTCCGAAGATTTTTTGGGCACCAATTCTGCCATGTGTCCCCATAACAACCAGTTCTGCTTTTACAGAATTTGCGTATTCGTTAATTGAGGAAAATAATTTTCCGTGTCTTATAAGTGCTTCAACCGAAATGGATTTATTGGTAGTGCAATTATTAACTTCTTTTTCCAGTCGTTCCTGTAATTCGGTGTTTTCTTGTTTGTTGTTTGATATATGCAAACAATGAATCTTAGCTCCTGATACAGTGGCGTATCGCTCGGCATGAGCAAGTGCAAACTCTGAAACTTCTGTGAAATCCCAAGTTACTACGACAATTTTTTCTTTATTATCCATATTATTTATTATTTTGATCCTTATTTACTTTACGTTTACGAAAAATACGAAAAAATAATGATAAAACTAGTTAAAATATTTTTTCTGAGCATTTTTCTGATTAGCATTTTCTGCTCTAAATCAGCATTTGCACAATATAACCCCATTGGAGTGCCCAAAATTACAAATTTTGAATCAAAAGACTATGGTTATGAGAGCCAAAACTTTGATATTAGTCAGGGAAAAGATGGATTGATTTATTTTGGAAACACAAACGGCATCATTGAGTATGATAATCATTCATGGGATATTATTCGAATGTCAGGAACGCCATCCATTGATGTGGACTGTTATGAGAGGAATTTTGTGGGTGGATTTAATACCATTGGGTATTTGAAAAAAACCCGTTATGGAACAAAATTAATTTCTCTTTTAAATCAAGAAATTGAAAAACCCGGACAAATAAATAAAATTGTAGCATTATGTGGAGAATGTTTTTTTGCGACTGACACTTGTATTTATAAATATCAGAATGATGAGCTTTCAATCTTTTTGTCCGATAGAAAACCTGTAAAGATTTTTAAAGTTGCAGGAGAATTGTATGTCCATATCATGGAAAAAGGATTGTTACATTATAAGAATGGTAATCTAGAACAAATTGAAGGACTGTCTCAATTTAAAGATTATGGATTTCATGATATTACTTATTTTGATGGAAATCTGGTGTTTAAACCAAGGCGGAGTATCGGTTTGTTTGTGCAAACAGAGCAAGGTAGTAAGCGTTTTAAAACGCAAATTGATAAAATGTTACAGGATGCAAATGTTTCCCGTTTAGTGAATTATCGAAACGAATACCTTATTATTGGAACCGAAGTAAATGGGATTTTCATTATCGACAAGCAGGGAAAATTAGTTTTCCACTTTAATAAATCAAGCGGATTGGCGGATAATCATATTTCTAATATATTCATTGATAAAGAACGACAAATATGGGTCAGTACATTTAATGGGATAAGTTACATTGATTTCTCATCTCCTTTTACATACTTCACAAGTAATCAACGATTAAATGTGTCTATCCTATCAGTTACCCAACACAAAAATCGCCTGTATTTAAGTACAAATCAGGGTGTCTATTATAAAATGGAGCCTAAAAAGCGAAGTGTAAATTTTGATTATAACGATTTCCTCAGCCTTTTCGAAAAGGTAGAAAATCTAAATTTAAGAGTAAAAAAACTGGTAAGTCTTAATGATTTTCTTTATGCGTGTACAGATTATGGTTTATTCCTTATTCGGGATGGAGATGCAGAACTTTTGCTCGAAGGTGATTTTGAAGATTTAACAGAGTCGCAATTTTACTTGGATCAAATATATATATCGACAAGTAATGGTTTATTGCTTGCATCGCAAGTGGCTAATGAAGCGCTGGAGAAAATTGGTTATATTAAAAATCTTGATTACAGCATACGAACTATAGCTGAAGATCAGAATGGTCGGGTTTGGTTAGGGTCAAATAACGACGGGCTTTTTCGGGTTGATTTTACAAAGCCTTCAGAATTAAATTCCGCATTTGTCCACATTCAGCGTGGATACGGATTACCTGTTAATTACGATTGGATTGATGTATATAAAACCAGAACCGGCATTTTGTTTTCTACCTATAATGGTGTTTACCGATATAATGAAAATTCACTTTTTGTAAAAGACAGCCTCCTAGGTTTGAACTTTTCCAGTGATAAAAGATGGGTTTATCCCATACATGAAGATGAAAAGGGTAATTTGTGGTTTTCCAGTGGGCTTAAAGATACCTATCGGAAACAAAGTGGGATTGCGGTTTTTAACCCTGAAAAAGGAAATTATAACCTCAGGTTTAGTCCGTTTCAACTAATTTCTGATCGTACCATTGAAAGTATTTACAGAGATAAGACAAGAGTCACTTGGTTCGGTAGTATCAACGGGCTAATCCGTTATCAGGACAATCATATTCCTAGCGATACAAGTAGTGTTCCTTGTATCTTGCGACATGTTTCGATTGAAGGAGATACCGTATTATTTGATAAATCAGTTTTTACAAATCAAAGTAATCTACTGAACTCTCCTGTTGTTTTCACACACAGACAAAATAATATCCGCTTTGAGTTTTCTGCTCCGTTTTATCAATCAGGAGACAACCTTTCTTATCAAACAAAACTCGAAGGTTTTCAGGATGAATGGACAGAATGGGCTCCTGAATATTATAAAGAATACACAAATCTGAGAAGCAATAATTATGTTTTTAAAGTTCGCGCAAGAAGTCCATTTAGTCAGGTTTCTGAAACAACGAACTTTGAGTTTACAGTAAAAACACCATTATATCTTGCGTGGTGGGCATTTGTCTTTTATTTAGCATTTGGCTCCAGTTTGGTGTATATGTTGAATAAACGTCGTGAGTACCATCACACAAAAGAAAAATATGAACTTGAAAGTATTATCGCGTCCCGAACTGAAGAGTTGCTCAAACAAAAAGAACAAACTGAACGTCTCGTAAATAGAATATTACCTAAACGTACTGTGGAAGAAATTCGTACCAAAGGGAAAGCCAGCTCAAAAAGATACGAAATGGCCACAGTGCTATTTGCAGACATTCAGGGTTTTACAAAAATTGCAGAAGAAACACGACCGGAAATTCTGATTAAGCAGCTTGATATTATTTTTAAATCGTTTGATGAGGTTATTGAAAAATATGATATCGAAAAAATTAAAACAATTGGCGATGCTTACATGTGTGCCGGTGGAATTCCAACATCTAATAGTACAAATCCAATTGAAGTTGCGCTTGCTGCATTGGAAATGCAAACAGTCGTTTCTCAAATCAACAAAGAAGAATCAGTTGATTTTAAAGTGCGAATTGGTGTGCATACCGGTCCGCTTGTCGCTGGAGTGATTGGAACACAACGAATTGCTTACGATATTTGGGGAGACACCGTAAATATTGCAAGCCGCATGGAAACTCATGGGGAAGTTTCTCAGGTTAATATTTCAGCGACGACTTATTCCCATGTGAAAGACTTTCTCCATTGTATGTACCGAGGGAAAAATCCGGTAAAATACAAAGGCGATTTGGACATGTATTACATTAAGGGAATTCGTCCGGAGCTGTCTAAAGGACGCTCATTAATTGCTCCAAATGAAAATTTCATCATTAAGTTACAAATGGTTCGCTTACAGGATTTACAAAATGATATTCTCGACAAACTTGAAAAGAACCTGCCGAAAAATTTGTATTATCACAACTTGAAACATACGGTAAATGTATTTTATCAAACTGAAACCATTGCCAGATTAGAGGGTGTTAACGAAAGACAAATGTTGCATTTGAAAACCGCTGCACTTTTTCATGATATCGGATATCTTGTCAGTTATGATTATCACGAAGAAAAGGGGGTAGAAATTGCACAAAAAACCTTGCCCGGATATCATTATTCACAGGAGCAGATATCACAGATTTCCGAACTTATTCTGGCTACAAAAGCGCCACAAAAACCACAGAATTTATTGCAGGAAATCATTTGTGATGCCGATTTGGATTATCTCGGTCGTCCTGACTTTATCCCAACTTCACAAAATCTTTTCAGAGAATTGTTTGATCGCAATAAAATCGGAACCATTGAACAATGGAACCGAATGCAAATGAAATTCATGGAAAAACATCACTACTTCACAGCAAGTGCGAGAAAACTACGTGAACCGGAAAAACAAAAACGTCTGGCAGAATTGAAAAAAATGCTATAATGCCTCCATCTCATCTGCAGAAAAATCTTTGCGGTTTTGGTTGATAATTTCACGTGCTTTGATTAAGTGTTCACTGTTGACCATCAGCTTAACAGAGTCAATCTGACGGAAAACAGAGGAGCTATTTATCCAGGATTCAATTCCAACTTCTTTTAATAATCCTTGCAAAATATTTGCACGATACGTATAGCGAAAAATCGCTACGCAAACTAAATGTTTATCATCTTTATTCATAAAATATCATTTTTATACTTTTAACGCATTTGTTGGATTGTAAGTTACAAATAAATGTAATCATTTTAAAATTCGCACCATGATAAGCCATTAATTGGAGTTGATGATTTCTTAAACCAGACTTAATATCTTATCTTTGTACTTTATACACTGAAAAATGGAAACACGCGTTGATTTTCTGATAATCGGTTCTGGTATTGCAGGTTTAAGTTTCGCACTAAAAGTTGCAGAAAAATCTTCGGTTTTTGTTGTCACAAAATCAAAACTGGCTGATACAGCTACAGCCTATGCACAGGGTGGAATTGCTGCAGTAACCTACCAGCCCGATAGTTTTGAAAAACATGTTGCAGATACTTTAAATGCCGGTTCATATCTTAATCATAAAGAAACCGTTAAAATTGTTGTGGAAGAAGGACCCAGTCGGGTTAAAGAACTTATCCGATGGGGAGCATCTTTTGATAAAACAGGAAAAGGAACTTTCAATCTACACCGAGAAGGAGGCCATTCTGAAAACCGTGTGCTCCACCACAAAGACAATACAGGTGAGGAAATTCAGAAAACACTAATTAAGCAAGTAAAACAGCATCCGAATATTCAGGTTTTTGAAGACCATTTTGCCATTGACTTAATAACAGAACATCACATGGGGGAGCTGGTTAGACGTAATACTCCGAACATTGAGTGTTATGGCGCCTATGTATTTGATAAAAACAAAAAACAGATTTTCACTGTGCTTGCAAAGGCTACTTTATTAGCAACCGGAGGCTGTGGGAATGTGTATTTGAATACGACAAATCCGGAAGTGATTACCGGCGATGGAATTGCAATGACTTATCGGGCAAGAGGCATGGTTGAGAATATGGAATTCATGCAATTTCATCCTACAGCGCTTTATAACCCAAAATCAACCCAAACATTTTTAATTACAGAAGCGTTAAGAGGTTCAGGGGCTATTTTGCGCAACATCAAAGGCAATGCCTTTATGGATAAATATGATTCCCGTGGTTCATTAGCTCCAAGGGATATTGTTGCGCGTGCAATTGACAGCGAAATGAAAAATTCTGGTTCAGATCATGTGTTTCTCGATGCAACTGCCGTAGGTGCTGATATCTTAAACGCGGAGTTTCCCAACATTTATAAAAAATGTAAGGATATTGGAATTGACCCTGTCAAAGATTATATCCCGGTTGTACCGGCAGCACATTATCTCTGCGGCGGGATTACGGTAAACTATAATGCAGAAAGCTCTATCCACAGATTGTATGCGGTTGGAGAAGTTGCCCACACTGGGCTTCATGGCGCAAATCGTCTGGCATCTAATTCTTTATTAGAAGCCGTTGTGTTTTCTGATAGAGCAGCGAAGCATGCATTAAAAACGATAGATTCTGTTGATTGGCAAGATAATATCCCGGAATGGGACGATGAAGGAACTATTCCGAATGAAGAAATGATTTTAATTACCCAATCATGGAAAGAAACACAATCCATTATGAGTAATTATGTGGGAATTGTGCGTTCTAATCTACGCATGAAACGCGCATTAGATCGATTGGAGATATTGTATCGAGAAACTGAAGACTTGTATAAAAAGTCAAAAGTTACTGTAAAAATATGCGAACTTAGAAACCTGATAAACGTGGGATATTTAATTATTAAAATGGCACAGGAGCGTAAAGAATCTATTGGTTTGCATTGTAATATTGATTATCCTAAAAATAGTAATGCAACTAAATAAATAAATTTAACATCTCTGTATAGCACAAACTAAAAATGAAGTCTATGAAAATTAAATTACTTTGGATTGTACTTTTTATTGGCCTTTTTGGCGCAAATTCCTTCGCAAAGGAGGTTCCCAAATCTGTTGCGGAAAAAGTGGCTAAGCAATTTTATTATCAACGAGTAAATCAAATGAAATCTGTTGATTTACAGTCAATTGAACTCCGTCTAATAACCACAAAACAAAAAAATGCACAGCAAACTTATTATGCATTTAATGTGAATGATAATGATGGTTTTGTGTTGGTTTCTGGACAAAGTTCCGTAAAACCGGTGCTTGCCTATGCATTTAAAGGTTCATTCAATATGGATAACATGCATCCCGGTCAGGCTGAAATGTTGGAATGGTATGAAAACCAAATTGCTTATACAGGAGAAGTAAACCTTCCTGCTTCAGTTGAGATTGAAAAACAATGGAATGATTTGATACATTTTAACATTGGAGATGAAATTAAATCATATCGAAATGTAGAGCCAATGTTATTGGTAACATGGAATCAATCTGCACCTTATAATGCAATGTGTCCTGAAGATGCAGCTGCAGCTGGTGGGCGTGTTCCGGTTGGTTGTGTTGCAACTGCAATGTTGCAGGTGATGAAACATTATAACTATCCCGAAACAGGAACCGGTTCTACAACACACTATAGTTTTTCTAACGGTGGATATGGAAACATAACGGTTAATTTTGCAAATCAAACGTATAACTGGGAAGGAATGCCATTATCAGCAAGCGGTTACAATGAAGAACTTGCAAAGATAAATTTCCATGCAGGGGTTGCTGTTAAAATGTATTGGGGTCCCACAGGTTCTGGAACAAGTACCTCCAGAGTGCCTGATGCATTGGTAGATTATTTCCGTTATGATAATTCATGTCAGATAGTTAATAAAGATTATTATGGTGACACTGAATACAAAACTATTCTTAAGGATCAGCTGGATGATAATTTACCGATGGTTTATTCTGGATCTCCGGAATCAGGTGCAGGGCATGCATGGAATTGTGATGGTTATATAGATGATGAATTTCACATGAACTGGGGCTGGGGTGGTGCCGGCAACGGATATTACACGCTTGAGGACCTTGTTTCATCTGCAACGCCCGGTGGTGATGATTATAATTTCATTTACAGCCAAAATGCTGTCATTAACATTTATCCTGAAGCAAATTATCCTGAATATTGTTCAGGAAGTAAAACCGTTATTGCTCATCAAGGTGCCTTTGGTGATGGCAGTGCCAACGAAGATTATAACAATAATATGGATTGTGAATATTTAATTTCTCCCGAATGTGGTAATTTAATTCGTCTGGGATTTGAACGTTTTGACCTTGGTGATGGCGATGTCCTTACTTTATATGATGGAAGCACAACTGCCGGAACGCTTTTAGGCACATTTGATGCAGATAACCTTCCAGGAAGTACTACCATTAATGCGAATACAGGGAATTTATTAATGCGTTTTCAAACCGATGGTAGTTCTACCGGAAAAGGATGGTATATAAGTTTTGATACTGAGTATTGTGGTTCAAGCACAGCTTATACCGATCAGAGCGGTATGGTATCTGATGGTAGCGGAAGCTGTGATTATCAAAAATCTACCGTTTGTTTTTGGCATATTGAGCCGGAAGGTGCGGAGGCTGTGAGATTAGACTTCTCAGAATTTGATCTTGCCGATGGTATGGATTATGTGAATGTGTATGCAAATTCTACTTCTAACTTAGTGGAAACCTTTGATTCTGAGAACATTCCGGAATCTATTGTTGTGAATGCACCAAAAGCAATCATCTTGTTTTATGCAAATTCCGATGATAATGTTGCTGGAGGATGGGCTGCGAATTATGCGTCCACAGAGTCTGATATTGAGCGCATTGAATTATTGCACGGTGTAAACCTTTACCCCAACCCTGCCAGTCAAGACGTGAATTTAGCATTCAGTTTAAGTCAACCAGAAACCGTGCATATTAAAGTTTATGATATGTTAGGTAAAACGCTGGCTGAAACAAATTTTAATGCTCCTATCGGATATCAAAAAGTCAGAATTAATCAATTTGTGGACTTTCCTGAGGCAGGATTATATTTTGTTGATATTGAGGTAAAAGGACAAGTTGTAACACGGAAATTAAGTATTATAAAATAGGATTATTTTAATCTAAGCATAAAAAAACTTCGCCAAAAAAATTTAGCGAAGTTTTTTTATTTTTTCAAAATTCAGCTTAGGCTAGTTTCAAATTTAATCCTTCAAGGTAACCGGAAACAATCTTTTGAATATATTTTCCGATAATATCAAACTCCAGATTTACAACAGTTCCTTTTTTAAACGTGTGAAAGTTTGTCACATCATAAGTGAACGGAATAATAGCAACAGCAAATTGATCATCCTTAGAATTAACCACTGTCAGAGAAACTCCATTGACAGAGACACTTCCTTTTTCAACCGTGATATTTCCTTTAGAGCGATCATATTCGAAAGTGAAATACCAACTGCCGTCTGCCTCTTTAACATCAATACAAGTTGCTGTTTGATCTACGTGACCCTGCACCATGTGTCCGTCCAGCAGTTTGTCCATTGTCATTGAGCGCTCTAAATTCACTTTGTCACCAACTTGGAGTAGCCCGAGGTTTGATTTAATTAGCGTTTCATCAATCGCCGTTACCGTGTATTGTTTTTTTGCTTTGTCAACATTGACAACCGTTAAGCAAACACCGTTATGAGAAACACTTTGATCAATTTTCAATTTGTCTGCATAAGTACATTCAAGGGTAATGTGTAAGTTTCCCTTATCTTTTTCCAATGTTATAACTTTTGCAGCTTCTTCAACAATTCCTGAAAACATATCTTTAAATTTAGTAGGTTTGTATTTCCAAAGGTGTAAAGGTAAAATTTCCTGTGGATTGCATCAAAAATATTTTCAAATATGAAGAAAAAAATTTCTCCTCGCATCATAAATTTCATTAATGAACATCATGTATTAAGTCTTGTAACAGCTCATAAAGGGATTCCCTGGGTTGCTCAGTGTTTTTATGTTTGGATGGATGAAGAATATGCATTTTTGTTTACGAGTGACGAAGATACACGTCATATAAAAGACAGTATGAGAACTAATTTTGTTGCAGGATCAATTGCGTTGGAAACAAAGTCGGTTGGAAAAATACGGGGAATACAATTACAGGGACATCTCGAAAAGGTAGATGGTGAGCTTTATAAAAAATGCAAAATTGCGTACATCAAAAAATATCCGTTTGCAATTTTATCAAAAACTGCCCTATGGATTATCAGGCCAACGTTTTTTAAAATGACAGACAATCGATTTGGCTTTGGTAAAAAACTGTATTGGGGAGAGGACCGATGAAATTAAATATTCACGACATATGGTCTGATTATGAGCTTATAGACAGTGGTGCGGGGAAAAAACTAGAGCGTTTCGGAGATTTAATTCTGATCCGTCCCGAAGCGTCGGCGAATCATAAACCTGCAAAGGGAAGAACTGAATGGCAACGAACGGCACATGCTGAATTTGTCCAAAACGGAAGAACATCAGGAAATTGGGACATAATTTCTGCCCGTCCCGATGTTTGGAATATAAAATTACCTAAATCGCTTAAAAACCTGAAAATAACACTTAAAAAAACCGGATTTAAACATGTGGGTGTTTTTCCTGAGCAGATTTTAAACTGGAACTTTATTGCTGAGCAAGCAGTTCCTGCGAATGCAAAAATGCTGAATTTATTCGGATACACTGGAGTTTCCTCGCTTGTTGCCTCTGCATTCGGATATGAAGTTTGCCATGTGGATGCACTAAAGCAGTTAGTATATTGGGGAAAGTCAATGATGCAAGAAAATGCACTGGAAAATATCCGTTGGATTTGCGATGATGCTCCGGGCTTTGTGCAACGTGAAATTCGCCGTGAAAATTTGTATAATTTAATTCTCGCTGACCCTCCAGCTTTCGGATACGGGAAAGCAAAACGTCCTTGGAAGATAGAACGTGATTTGCCTTCTTTCATCCACAATATATCTCAAATTTTGTGTCAGGGTGGGCTGTTTTCGTTAAGTATTTACACACAATCAATAGACACTCAACTCGTCTTAAATATGTGTAGAGAGCATGGTTTGAAAACAATACAAGTGAATGATGTGCTTGGTCTTGACAGGTCGGACAACTCAATTGATCACGGACAGATTCTTTTTTTCCGTAAAGAAAAATGAGCTTCTAATTCAAATGAAATTTAATCGGAACCACAATCAGTTTGCTTTTATGAAAATGGTCCGGTCGATCATATAGATTTTCTGAAATCAATAATAAACTCGTTTTTCGGAATTTTTCGTATGACTTGACCTTTATCTGTGCTATAAAATCGAGTATCCATAATCTGCTGTTTTTTTACAATTATAACAAAATAAATGCCGGTCTGTTCATCGTTTAATTTTGAGTGATAATTTGGCAGTTTTAATGGTTTTCTGAAAATTTGACTGATAGTTTCATGCGGAATCGTTATTTTTACAAAGAAATTTGATACTATTGGAAACAACAATTAAAAAAGCAGCAGAATTAATTAGAAACTCCGGCTATACCGTTGCATTTACCGGTGCAGGCATATCAGTTGAAAGTGGGATTCCTCCTTTTCGGGGAAACGATGGTTTGTGGTCAGAATATGATCCGATGATACTGGACTTAAACCGATATTACTATGGTAGCGAAGAAAGTTGGCCGGTAATAAAACGTTTGTTTTTTGATTTTTTTGGAAACGCAAAACCGAATACTGCTCATTACGTATTAGCAGCATGGGAAGCAAAGGGATTATTGCAGACAATAATTACCCAGAATATTGACAATTTGCATCAGGAAGCGGGCAGCAAATCGGTTTATGAATACCATGGAAACTCACGACAGTTTGTATGTCTTGATTGTGGAAGAATTCAGGATTTGAAAAAAACGGTACTCTTAGATACAGCTCCACTTTGTCTTTCTTGCAATGGTTTATTAAAGCCTGATTTTATTTTCTTTGGAGAACAAATACCTGAGCCCGCAGCATCACAATCTATTATTGAAGCCAGAAAAGCCGATTTGTTTATTATCATTGGAACAAGCGGGGAGGTAATCCCGGCAAGTAATATTCCATTTCTCGCTAAAAAATCCGGGGCAAAAATTATTGAAATTAATACTGAGGAAGGACGTTTTACTCACTCCGTTAGCGATGTGTTCCTGCGGGGAAAAGCTGGAAGCATACTCCCCAAAATTCAAGAATATTTAAACCAGATATTATGAAAATTGTTTTTTTAGAATCCATTGGAATTAGTGCTCAGCAAGCAGCCGGATATGTTGAGAAATTTAAAAAATCCGGGCATGAGCTTGTCATTTATCCCGACAGAAATGAGGATCCGACGGAATTGGCAAAACGTGGTGCTGATGCTGATGTTATTGTCCTTAGTAATATTCCTGTGGCAAAATTTTTGCTTGAATCATGGCAAAATATGAAATATTTAATTGCAGCCTTTTCAGGGACTGATCATATTGATTTAGAATACTGCAATTCACACAATATAAAAGTCAGCAATTCCGCTGGATACTCGAATGAATCGGTTGCTGAATTATCCGTAGGAATGTGTTTGAGTTTGCTTAGGGATATTCCTGCTGCCGATGCTCAAACCCGAAAACTATTGGGTCGAAATGGGCTCATCGGAACAGAACTCAGCGGAAAAACCGTGGGGATAATCGGCACAGGACAAATTGGCTCCGTGGCTGCTCGTATTTTTTCCGGCTTTGGCTGTAAAGTGCTTGGTTATAATCGCCGTCAAGCGGATGGAGCATACTGGAAATACACTGATTTAGATAAAATCATCAAAACAGCTGATGTCATTAGTTTGTATGTTCCCTTAACGGAAGAAACTAAAGCAATGTTTGGCAAAGCGGAGTTTGAACGTATGAAAACTAATGCAGTACTAATAAATTGTGCCCGCGGGCTTGTCGTGGATATGCCAGCTTTAAAAACAGCACTTGTTGAGAAACAAATTGCAGGGGCAGCATTTGATATTTATGAAACGGAACCTCCACTGCCGGAAAATCATCCGTTGTTGAATGCGCCAAACTGTTTACTCATGCCTCATATTGCCTATGCTACACATGAAGCGATGCAAAAACGAATATCCATTGTTTTTGAAAATATCGAAGCGTATTTGCAGGGGAATATTCTTCGTGAGGTAAAATAATTATTTAAGGTGCTGTTAATTAATGTTTTAACTTACTGCAAACCATTTTTCTATTAACTCAAATCTGCACAAAGGGAATGGCATGAATTTTACGGGCTAACGCAGTCAAATTGTTTATTGTCTATGAAAAACGCTGAAAATCTTGATGCGAAAGAATTATTAGAAGTCCCCTAAAAATAATTCGAAGAAAACTAAACTTCTCCAAAGTTTTAAAACTTTGGAGAAGTTGGTTTTATTATTTTTTTCGATTTATTGCTGATTCAGAAATTCATCTAAATCTTCTTTGCTTGAGCTGAATTCAAACACATCTTTAACCTTGTAATAGTTTGATTTATCCGTAACGTAAGGAAATGCAAATTTTGCTAAATCCTGTTTTGAGCTCTCGTAGCTGAAACAATTTAAAATACGGATAATTTGTTCGGTACGAAAACACTTTTTTAGCTTTATGATTTGCTGTGCACTGCTAACGCGTGTGCTTTCAAAGCTTTCTTCCTTGAGTACTGCAATGATTTCATCCATTTCACGTGCCGGCACAAAACACTCACTGTTTGGATTCTCTACAATGCCAGGTTTTTCATCTACTGCATGATTTTCAATAATGGGTTTCGGCTTTTCGGTATTTGCTGGTTCATGAAGCATTAAGATTTTCTGTTTGTAATAATCGGTTTCAAGCATTTGTCTTACAAACAAAAAATTATCAATATCATAAATGTAATCATGTACGCCGGAAAACAATTTATACCGAATGTTTTCATCATCCATATGACTTGCAAGTTTCATGATTTGTGAAACACTCAAACAGTATTTCTCTGCAAATTGAAGTGCATTGTTTAGCTTCCCGGTTGGGCTTTTTACATTGCGAACCTGCATTTCAATAATTTCAAATTGTTTGCTGTTGACAGGTTCGCTGCAATCTGCATTTATACTTCCCGAATAAGTTAATGCGTTAGGAAATTTTATGGGATCTTTAACATTGACAGGATCTTTATTTAACGTGATTTGAGCGTTTGTTGGTTTCGGTCTTGGTTTTTTCTCCATGTTTTTTGCATCATAAAAGCGAAATGCGGTACTTCGCAAATCAAAACTATCCATAATCAGATAATAATCATTTGGATTAACAGCTCGCTCGTAAGCCTTTAAACTGAATTGCAGTTTCGTTTTATCATTCGGCAACATGGCAGATATTTCTTTAATTTGCCGGCAAGTGAAGTTTTTACTGACAGTAAGTGCCATTGCCATTTCTACTTTTCCGGCAGGACTTTTTACCATTTGAATTCGTTCCAGATAAACCTCAAATTCATCTTGTTCAACAGGAGCCGGAACACGGTCAACTTGTGCCATGCTGATTAAATAAAGTCCGCTTAAAACAATTAGTAGTGCAATTTTTTTTATTGTCATTTTTTTCAGTTTAAAATCAAAATTTATGCCATCATTAATCTGTACTAATTAGCGCATTACCGCAACAACACAGGTGCGTTTTTCTTGTTTACGGTTTCCTTGTAAATCAAAATAATCCAACAGGACAATGTAAATACCGGCGCCGGGATGCTGATTGTTGTTGTTCAGTCCATCCCATTGAATTACTCCTTCTGCCGCTAACATTTCATTCTCCGTCAGGTTTCTGACTAAGTGTCCGGCAGCATCGTAAATTGTGACGCTTAAAACATAACCTGATTGATCCATGCTGTAATGAATGTTCAAATAATCCTGATATGCGTCGTTATCAGGACTGATGCTTTCGGGGTTTAATTCAAAGGATGTGTTATGTTCGCCGTAAGCTTGATATTGCGAGTTTTTGTACGTTGGAGTGCCAAAACCAACTGATTCTGCAGCTGAATGCCAGTTGTTTTCATCGGCTGCCGGTTGGTCGTAGTCAATACGCTCCAGTGCAACACCTTTAACTTCTTTTAGTAATTGAAAATGCCAATCTTCATTATAATACATCTCATCAATTACCTGAAGATTGCGAGTGCATACTACTGCACGTCCCGAGCTGTTTGTGTAGCTTGGTAAATCATTAATTTCCAATAAGAGTTGCGGATTTTGGCAATAATAATCGCGTTCAACAGAAGCTATATTTTCGCTAATTACAACATGGTCGCCAGGGAAAATCATAAACCCGCTTTCTGTAATCGGATTGACTTTATCTATCATTAGAGAATCATCCCGCGTTGCAATCCGTAAATCTGAAAGATTTATGAATTTTTCTGAACGATTGTACAACTCAACGTAGTCACTGCCTCCTGTTAAGGGGTTAAATAAAATCTCATTGATAACAATATCTTGTGGTTCAACACTGTCCGGTAAAGCAAAAATCGTATTTAAGCTTTCTTCAATTTGGTTTCCGACACAATCAGTAATGCTGTCTGTCATTGTGAGTATATAGACTGTATGGGCTTCAAATTCAGATGAAAAAATCAATTCAATGGCATCCAGTCTGTTTGCCATTCGTTCGGCAGTTATTGGTGTGCCAATGCTATTGTTTACATTAAACCGGGTTGGATCAGGTTGAAATTCCGGATGCAGCATTTCATTAAAATAAACCCGTAATGTGTCAGGTGCATGCACAATTGCCCGCAAGATATCGGGAGCATCATCATCCGAAACACTTGTTGCAACGGAATTTGGTTGCCCCGGAGTACCACCGGTTTCTGAAACGGATTCTGCCCAGTTTTCTCCACCTGCACAAGGGTTATCAAGGTCTTTCATTTCCAAAGACCACCCGCCCTCTTGTTTGGTAGGACTTTGATACCAAGTTTCACTGTAGTTGACAAAGTGGCTAATAATTCCTTGTGGACTCACGAGCTGCAATTCGCCATATGAATTGGTAAGGCTTGGCAAATTATTAACCCCAACTACATTTTCTATGCCTGAAAAGTCATCCGTATAATCACGGTTTGTTAAGCAAACATATCCGTTTACCGGGATTTCAATTGCCGGTAATTCAACTTCTGTGCTTCCTCGGGAAAATTTCCATCCTGCGAGGTTTATTGGATATTCGGCTCGATTATACAACTCAATGTATTCAGCATCTGGCAGATAAACCCGCGGGCTTGGGTCTGCCATGATTTCAGTGATTAACACATCAAAATTATTAGCAATATAATTGATGAAATTAATTTCTGTATCCGGCATAAGATTTCCACACATATCAGAAATGTTTTGAATGGTAAGTGTGTAGGAAACATCTTCGAGAAATGCGGCTACAAATTGCAAGCGGATAGCGCGCGGGTCGTCTTCATCTTGTGTTATTAAAATTGGCTCACCGAAATCCGGACTTAAATTAAAATTGGAATAATCAAGAAGTGTTGTTGTATCGGGAACTTCACTAAAAGTTATTTTAATTTCATTTGCACTGGAAAGCTCCCAGGATAGAATTTCGGGGGCTTCGGTGTCAATATTTTCTCCAAAAATGGAATTTTGAGTGCCGGGAGTGCCTCCATCGGGGTTTTCACTTGCTTTCCAGTTACTCATACCGCTGCATGTATTATTCGGATCAATACGTTCTATACTCCATCCACCATCATCTTTATCCGCATCCTGATACCACTCATCGGTATAGTTAACAGAGGTAATTAGATTATCTTCATCATCTTGCAACTGAATATTCTCGCCACCATTAGTAGGTGAAATATTTATTCCCACAACATTTCCGTAGGCAGAAAATTCACCGGTAACATCTTCATCACAAATAATGAGATATCCGTTTGCCGGGATTGTTACCGATGGAAAAGATGTTTCACTTGATCCTTCAATGAGTTTCCAGTTTTCAAGATTTACAGGTAAATCCCTACGATTGTACAATTCCAAATATTCTTTTTCCGGTAAGCCGACGACAGGGGTTGGGTCAGCCATGATTTCATTAAAAATGATATCATCGGCTTCAATAACAACAATTGCAAAGGAAAAGCTGCCTGACTCAATTGGGTTACCGACAATGTCTGTTAAGTTTTGATAATAGCAAGTGTCTTCCTGATTTGTGATGATGCTTTGATTTAAGCTTAAAATAATTGAGTTGGTTGAACCCTGTGCAAAATTTATTGTTTCAGGATTTCCCAAACCGCCGCTGATTTGATAATTCATTGGATCAAGGCTTGTAAGCTCATCCATTGGTTCTGTAAAATTAATTTGAATTGCTGTATCATTGATTATTTCAAATGATTCAAACTCCGGATTTGTATTATCTTGAAACTCAACTTGAGAGGATAAGGTTATATTTCCCAATAAGTCAGAAATATTTTCGGCAACTAAGGTGTAAAGGATATTGGAAAATGTTGTGGTGGAATAAGTAAGCTGAACCTTTGAATAGGAACTTCCAACCTGTAAAACTTCATCAGGGATGCCAATCCCATTGTTAATGTTATAATTTGCAGAATTTAATGTTGTTGTCAAGTTACAAGGTTCTGAAAAAGTTACCTCAAGTTTATTAGTATCAACAATACTTGCTGAAAATATTTCAGGAGGAGTGTTGTCTTCTATAACCATAAAATCGTCAAAAAACATTTTATCCCACCGGGTTGATGTAAAAACACAATTTACACCGAAATAAAAACTGCTAATGTGTGTGTCATCAAAAACAGTTCCTTCTGTTACATAGTTTGTTCCGCCTAAGGTATCAGAGAATAATGACCAGTTTCCGATATCATCGCGTGTTACTTTTACGCGGACATTAACAGAGCTTGTGTTAAGCCTATCGTCAATTCCGTCAATAACTTTCGTTTTTGTTGTTCCACTTTGTTTGTAAAGGCTTACTTCGTCATCTGAATGTCCAATTCGAACAAAATATCCATCAACATTACCCGATAAATCTGATGTGTTTGAACTTAAATATATTTCCGTAAAATTTTGATCTGAGGAGTTAAAATCAAGTTTCACTAAAAAATCCCAGCTTGCATTTTCAATTGCTTCAGATTGGGTTGAAAGATACGCATTCCCACTTTCAGAGGCATCAAAAAGCTGTAATTCATTACTTGCATTCACGGTAAATTTATCGGGTTCGCCGCCCCATGCAGGGTTGTCGGTGAAATCGCCGTCAGAAAAATCATCGGTAAATTGTCCCATTAGTGGGAGTGAAAGGCTTGCAATTAGAATAAAAAGTAAATATTTCATGCTTATTGTATTTGTCTGATTATTATTTTCCGAAAATTAAAAAAAAGCCTCGGATATTCCCTTAAGATATAAAAAGTTTTTTAAACATTCAATTTTTTTACATTTGGCTTTTGATTTTTAAAATGGCAGGATAGAAAAATTTGCTTATTTTTAGTGATTGATTTAGGTTTTAAAAAGCGAGTTTATGAAAATTGCGATTATAGGAGCCAGTGGATTAGTGGGACAGAAAATTTTGCAGGTAATGCAAGAGCGAGGTTTTCATGCAGATGAGATTTTACTGGCAGCCTCAGAACGTTCAGTAGGTAAGCAATTAACTTATAACGGAAACGCAATTACAATTTGTAGTATATCTGAGGTTTTGGAAAAATCGCCTGAAATTGCAATGTTTTCAGCCGGTGGTTCAGTATCAAAAAAATGGGCAGCGGAGTTTGCATCGCGTGGTTGTACGGTAATTGACAATTCATCTGCTTGGCGTATGAATGTCGATGTTCCTTTAATTGTTCCGGAAGTTAATGCGGGTTTGTTAACAAAAACCGACAAAATTATTGCAAATCCGAATTGCAGTACGATTCAGTTAGTGCATGTTTTGGCTCCCTTGCACAGGAAGTATAAACTTGAACGTGTTGTCGTGTCAACTTATCAATCGGTGACAGGGAGTGGAATAAATGGAATTGCTCAGTTGGATGCAGAACGAAAAGGGGAGACGTCACGTTTGGCATATCCGCACCAAATTGATTTGAATTGCCTTCCGCATGGTGGCGATTTTCTGGAGAACGGATACACTTCTGAAGAAATGAAATTAGTAAATGAAAGCCGAAAAATTCTTGGAATACCTGCCTTTCGGTTGACAAGCACTGTAGTCAGAGTTCCGGTTAAAGGGGGGCATTCAGAAGCAGTAAATATTGAATTTAAGGAAACTCCCAATGTGGATGACATTCGGAAAATTTTGTCCGATGTGCCAGGAATTATTGTGCAGGACGATGTATCACAAAATCTATATCCTATGCCAATTCATTCTCAGGAGCGGGATGAAACTTTTGTGGGACGCATTCGTGCCGATGAATCAGAGCCAAAAGCGATTAATCTCTGGATTGTTGCGGATAATTTACGCAAAGGAGCTGCCACCAATGCGGTTCAAATTGCTGAATACTTGTTGAAAAATCGTTTGGTGTAATGGTAAAAAAGCGTAGAAAGCGTAAAACAATTAAAAACCAGCAATTGTATGTTGTGCTGGTTGTTTCTGTATTGGTCGTATTGGTCGTAATTGCTAATCCAAAAATACGAAATCGGGTTCGGGGTTTATTTTTAACCCATGCTGTGCCGAGTGTAAGCTTGTCTGAAAGCAAAAATGAATTGATTGATTATACTGTGTTTGGTCTGGATGTGTCTAAATATCAGCATGTAGTGGTTTGGGATAAACTGAATTCAAATCACGATTTAGAATTTGTTTTCGTTCGTGCAACAGCAGGCACAGATTTGCGCGATAAATTTTTTACCTACAATTGGCGCAGTGCAACCGAAAATGAGTTGATTCGAGGTGCATATCATTACTATCGCCCGAATGAAAACAGTATTGAGCAAGCGGAGCATTTTATTCGGAATGTGAAGTTGGAAACGGGAGACTTGCCTCCTGTGCTGGACATTGAGGATTATTCAAACATTCAATCCTTAAATAGTTTGAAAACCGGCTTGTTGAAGTGGTTGCAGTTGGTGGAGGCACATTATGGTGTTAAGCCGATAATTTACACGTATTATAAATATTACGATGCGCATTTAAAAGATGATTCGCGGTTTGATGAGTATCCGCTTTGGCTCGCCAGATATGGTCATGCAGCACATTTTAAAGCTCCTGGTGATAAATGGGTTTTTTGGCAATATGCGCAGCATGGGCAACTTGAAGGTGTTGAGGGAGATGTGGATTTGAATGTGTTTTATCGGGATATTGAGCGCTTAGAATCACTTTGTGTCAAATAAAAACAGGATGTTTTTTACGGAATTTTAAGAAAGCTTATTGATTTTTTGTAAATTTGTCTTTTAAATTGTAAAAAGATGTTATTACGTTTATTTTTTCTGTTTATCATATTTGTGTTCATCATGTACTTGTTGCTGCGTGTGGTTTTGCCTTATAAATTTCGGAAGATGTCACGCAATATGAAAGAAGCAGCGAAGGAACGTGAACATGAATATCGGCAGCGCGGGAGAAAAGAAGGTGATGTGACGATTGAAAATCCCGGAAAAGACAAACACAAGCGTGACTACAATGATGGTGACTATGTTGATTATGAAGAAATAAAAGATGAATAAAGAATTCGTGATTTTTTTAATAATTCCCGATTCTCCGAGTTTTTAGTTTTGCATTGAGGTTTTCATGATTCCCGCCACAAACTTCATTCAGTTTTTCGTAAAATGCTTTCCCGTGATTTTTGTGAATAGTATGGCAAAGTTCATGTAAAACCACGTAGTCAATTAGTTCATCAGGAAGTTGCATTAAGTGAAGCGAGAAATTTAAATTATTTTTACCGGAGCAGGAACCCCAACGTGTTTTTGCTGATGTGATTTTTGCGCTGCTAAAGTTGAAATTGTGTTTTTCTGCAAGGGCGGCAACCCGATGCGGAATATAAAGTCTTGCTTCATCACGAATTATTGCTTCAAGAAAGCTAAAAATCATCGCTTGGGTTTCTTCTGCCTTGATATCGATGGTTTTTGGAATATAAAGTTTGATGCTCGCTTCACCAATATTATAATGCACATTGGTTTTATCGGTTTGGTGAAAGGTAATTTTAGAGTGACGCGTATTAACAACCGTTTCAAAGTCAAAATATTTTCTGGTGGGCATTTGGGTTTTCAACCGTTTTTTCGCAGCAATAATTTTGTCTTTCATGTCTTTCATCACGGACTCTGCCTCTTTATAGCTTCCTCCCGGTGGAATACTGACGTGAACCGTACCGTTTTGATGAATCTTTAAGTTGTAGTTTCGTTTGGCTCGACCGTTTTTAGTCATTTGAACCAACCCAATCTCGTCAAGAAAAACTTCACGCATACTACCTTATTTTACAATCTCACTTAGCTTTTTAAATGAGCCGTCTGCAGTTTTGTACATGTCTTTTTCAATGGATTTAAAAGCAATCTTTTTTTCTTTAGTATCCTGAACTTTGCGAGTTTCATTGATGCGTGTTATCAAATCTGAATGCTTGTTCATCATATCATGCATCAAATCATCAACTGATTCGCTTTTATCTTCGTTCATCAATTTTGCAATCATGCAATCTGTCAGTACTTCGTAGGTTAACCATTTCAGGTCTTTTTTCAAATCCCGTATGTTTGCCATAATTTCAAATATTATTTCAAGTTATTTTGATTTCAAATTTAATGCTTTTTATTCAGTCAGCAAGTGAAAGTGCGAAATAATTTTGAATTATGAATTGAGAATTATGAGTTTTTAATTATGAGTTTTTAATTATGAATTATGAATTTTTAATTATGAGTTTTGAGTTTTGATGTTTTTACAATGCTTGTAAGTAACCTCACTAATTCTGCGCATTTTGCTTTTGTTTGCGAAAAGTCAATGTTAACAAACCTACTTTCATCAAGTAATTCTAACCAATACAATGTTTCTCTTGCTTCTTTGCTTGAGATTGACATTTTGTGAATGAAATCAGCTTTACTTTCTGCTGCTATTGCTTCATTTATATTTGCTCCAATACTTGTCCCACTTCTGAGTAATTGTTTTGAAATCACAAACTCTTTGTGTGATTGCAATTTTTTATACAATTCAACAATCAATAGAGCGAACTCAAAACTCTTATCTTTTACTATGCTCTTTTTCATCATATTTAATTTTTAATTATGAGTTTTTAATTATGAATTTTTAATTATGAGTTTTTAGTTTTTAGTTTTTAGTTTTTAGTTGGAAAATAGTTTTTAGCTAACAAAATACTCACAACTCAAAATTCATAATTCATAATTAAAAATTAAAAATTATTTCACAATCAGTTTTTTACTCAAATTGTATTCATTGCTAATGAGTTTTATATGGTAAATTCCTTTGTCAAGATTGCTAAGATTTAGGGTGTAACTGCTGCCGGAAACTTGTTTTTGCTGCACAAGGCGACTACTGCTATCGTAGAGCAATAAGCTTGCATTTTGTGTGGCAGGGAACACAAGTTCGGTGCTACTGCTTGCCGGGTTGGGATACAGAGCTAAGCTAGCTTGCTGTTGCAGCTCGTAGCTGCTGCAAATTTCTGCAGAAACGATGATGGTATCTGTCCACTCGCAGTACATATCACCCTGGGTGGTGTTAAAAGTTTTGCCCATGGTGACAGTGAGCGTATCTGTTTGCGCACTGGTGTAAATGTGCGAAAAGGTATCTCCGGTGCTGCCATCCTGCCAGAGGTAGCTTTCGTAGCCGGCGGCGGCGGTAAGGGAAAAGCTGCTATTTAGGCAGGCAGTGGTATCTGCCGGCAGCCCGCTGCTGATTACAGGCAATGTTACAAGGCCCAGGTTGATGATTGTATCTCCGCCCGGGTTTTCAATC
>Ga0307929_1000877_pt1 | contig 26415 bp, 24 predicted proteins | sample AceLakmetage1330_FD_203160 | JGI IMG/M metagenome (GOLD analysis project Ga0307929, IMG submission 203160) | Saline water microbial communities from Ace Lake, Antarctica - #1330 | ecosystem: Environmental > Aquatic > Non-marine Saline and Alkaline > Saline | place: Antarctica: Ace Lake...
AGGAGCATCTGAGCATCACAAACCGCCAAAACCCCTGGTGGGTGGTCAGGCCATAGGCGGGTAGCCCCGAAGTCTTGATATATTCCCGGATATCTCCTAAAATTTGATTCCCAAGATCCGGTTGAATGTGGCATTTTTTAATGTCAATGACATGGGCAAAGGTGCCCGGCACATGAAGTCCCAGCCCAAAGCCCTTGATAATATCAGGATCTTCCAAGTCCTCCGGGGTCAGCCAGCGGCGATCGGTGCAGGAAAACTCCATTTTGTTTCGAAATTCAAAAATCTGATCCGATGGTACCACATCCTTCACGGGGATATCTTTTAAAAGCGCAATGTGCTCCAGGGACTCCGTCACATGATTCTTTTTATATTTTAGCTGCTTCTCATAGGGGAGGGCCTGCCATCGACAACCGCCGCAATATCCCGCATAATCACAGGGAGCATCCTGGCGCAGGGGAGAGGGTTCAATGAGATCAATCAATTTCCCTTCTGCATAGTTTTTCTTCTTTTTGGTGATCCTGACAAGGGCTTTATCCCCTGGAAGCGTTCTGTCCACAAAAACGGGAAATCCATCGGGTTTGGCAATCCCCTTTCCCCCAAATGCGAGATCAATGATGTCAAGTTCTGCTGTTTTTCTCTTTTTTATGGCCATAGGTTTGTTTTTTTAAGCCCCATACAATAAGTGGGTAAAGAATGAGTCCGAAATAACTTTTCCATTTCGGAGACGGAGATAGATTTAAGTGTTTTATAAGAAAGTCTCAGCAACGTGCTGGAATTAAAAGACTTTCATTTTTCGTTGTGGCTGGTGGTTGCAGCCATGTATGTTTTCATATGAAAATAAAACTTCCGAGCAACCTCAGCAGAGCCCCCTCCCGATGGGTAATAGGAACCGGCCAATTGAGCCGTCTACGGTTCCGGGCCGGGCCCATTGCCCGTCGGGAGGGGGCGGCATAATGCCATTTTCAATACTCGTTGTGAAAGTTGTGACTGCCATGTATGTTTTATGAAGTCTGCTGACAATTTGAATTAAATTTGCTGATAAAAGCTTGAAATTATAAAGCATGTATGCCATAAAAACAAGCATGAAAATTTTACCCGTTGAATTTATGAGTCAAAATAGGAAAATTGTAGGAAAACTCCATCTCCCGGAGATTGAGAATCCCCCTGTGGTGGTGGGTTCCCATGGCCTTGAAGGGTCCATGAAATCGGCAAAGCAGACCATCCTGGCCCGGATACTTCCAGAGATGGGTGTGGCCTTTTTACGATTTGATCACCGGGGATGCGGGGATAGTGAGGGGGAGTTTGCAACAGACACCTCCCTTGAAACCCGGGTTCAGGATATGATCCATGCGGTGGACTACCTCTGGGCCTTGAAAAAAACCCGGCGGGAATTGGTGCTGTTTGGCAGCAGCCTGGGAGGTGCCACCTGCATTGCTGCCTGGAAACGACTCCTGGACCTGGGGGTTCAACCCCAGGGGGCAGTGCTGTGTGCAGCCCCGGTGGACAGCCGCACAATAAAAATCATCCCCATGGAAGCCACCCCGGATCGCCCGGCCCTGCCCCTGAGTTTTTTCACAGAAAATTTGTTATTTGATCTCAGTGATGCCTTGCCGCTGTTGCACCAAGTACTGATTTTCCATGGCGACCAAGATGGCGTTGTTCCCGTTGAAAATGGCCAAAAGATATACAAAAATGCCGGTGATCCCAAAAAAATAATTATCCATCGCAATGGCGATCATCAGATGTCAGAAAAATCCCACCAGGCGGAATTTGAACGGGAAGTGAAGTTATGGGTTAAGGCATGCTTTTGACTCCGTTTACCCAGAAATCAATCTGAAAGACTTGATCATAGAATTGATGCATATCACAGGGAAATCACCTTGTCCGCAAGCTGCATGGCCGTGATGATATCCAGCATGTTGGTGGTCTGTCCCACGCGCTTTTTTTCCAGAATGTCAAAATGATTCAGGCAGGTGCCACACACCAGAATGGTTACGCCCTGCGCTTCCAGCGCCTTCAGATCAGGCAACAACTCTGCCCCCTCAGTGGCAAAATAGACCCCGCCATTGACAAATATCAAACGCCACAGATCCTCCCCCATCTCCTTCAGGGTTCTGATGTAGCTCATCATTAATTTTTCCCCCAGCTCATCATCCCCCTCTCCAATGGTCCGGGAACCGATCATGACAACCATTTTTTGTGCATCACCGGTTTCAGAAGGAGCCGTCACCTCTTTTCCAGGCTGGCTTTCAACATCACTCGCTTCTTTCACGCCCTCCACAATGGAATTTGCACCATGGGAATCCACAGATACCTGAAACCCCTGGTAGGTCAAAAAACGACTGACATTTTCCACGGCAGCATCATTGTCCACTTGAATCTGCACCGCAAGCACCCCCGGGTTTTCAATGGCCGCCTTGGTTTTTAATACGGGTTCCGGGCATGCAAGCCCCCTTGCATCAACCTTATATATCATTATCTCAATCTCTCATTTTAAAAATTTCATTAAAAAAGCAGGCATCTTTCATGTATAACCCGACCTTTGTTGGTAAAAAATAGTGAACAATGATGATAGGGTTGACCCAATGGGTTGTCAAATTGAATTTATAGATACCCAGTCAGTCGGGTATGAAGATTTTCAATGACAAAAGATGACACCCACACAAAAACGCCCATGCATTGTTAAAATGAGCCGAAGTTAAAGGTAAGACGGATTTCCCTGGAGTGGGTGCCTCACTCTTGCCCATAAATGTAAGTCAAGGAATGAAGTATACCCCAAAAATCCACTTGAATCTTACCCCGGTTCAGCTTACAATACCTGCATGGGATATATATTTGATTTTAATGATACAAATGCATATATTGACTGGTGTGATAAAGCCAGGCAGATGTATGATTTCGAGCTTCAGACGGCATTGATGATGAAAATGCTGTCCCCCCTTCCCGGCAGAAACATACTGGATATCGGGTGCGGGGGAGGAAGATGCTTTGCCCCCCTCATGGATCATGGTCTCCAGCTCACGGGGGTGGATCCGTCTCCTTATATGCTTGATCTGGCGATGGACAAATTCAAAAGCCGGGTGGAGCTCCACAAGGCCTTTGGCGAAGATCTTCCCTTTGAAGACAACACCTTTAACTATTCCATTATGATGACCAGCCTGGAATTCATGGATCGTCCCGCCAAGGCCATTGAAGAAGCCTGCCGGGTGACCCGGGATAAAATTTTCATTGGGGTGTTTAATAAGTATGCCCCCCTTAACATCCTCCGACGGGCAAAGGGATTTTTTTGTCATAACACCCTTTCTTACGCCCGTTTTTTTGGCATATGGGAACTTAAAAAAATCATACATGCCATCATGGGACCTGTCCCTGTTTCCTGGAATACCACCCTGGCATTTCCCTTTTCCCGGAACCAAGCGGTGGCCTATCTGGAAAAATGCGCTGTTATCCAGAGATCTCCCTGGGGGACCATGGTGGGCATGAGCATTATCCCGATTCCCAGATTTCGCACCCGCCCCCTTTCATTAAAAATCCACAGAAAGAGCCTCTGCGGCCCTGTGACCGGATTTGCCAGGGGATATGAGAAGAACATGGAGATATCGGAGGACGATGAAGACACTTTTATATGAAAAGCTATCCCATGATCGGGTAAAATGCGGCATGTGCCACCATTATTGTGTCATCAAAACCGGGGAACACGGCAGATGCCAAGTAAGAAAACACAAAAATGGTACACTGGAAACCCTTGAGTATCCCTACATCGTTGCCAGGGGCATCGATCCTGTGGAAAAAAAACCATTTTTCCATGTAAAACCAGGATCTTCATCCTTTTCCATTGCATCGGCAGGCTGCAACTTCACCTGTACATTCTGCCAGAATGCAGATATTTCCCAGCTCCCCTCCCCTGCCCGGCGCATGGAAACAACCCCTGAAAAACTGGTAAGCCAGGCCCTGCACAACGACTGTGCAAGCATTGCTTACACCTACACAGAACCCACCATCTATTTTGAACTGGCCCTGGAAACCGCCATGATTGCCAGGGAAAAGGGATTGTTAAATCTCTTTGTCACCAACGGATATATGTCACCAGAGGTAATCCATGCGGCAAGTCCTTATCTGGATGGGGCCAATGTTGATCTGAAAGCATTTAATGATAATTTTTATAAAACCATTTGCGGAGGCAGACTTGAGCCTGTCAAACAGAATCTGATACTCATGAAATCCCTTGGCATACTGGTGGAAGTCACCACCTTGATCATCCCCGGTCATAACGATGACCGGCATGCGATAGAGGCAATGGCCACCTTTATCGCAGAGAAACTGGGCCATGAAACCCCTTGGCACCTCAGTCGATTTTATCCCTGCCATGGCATGAGCCAGATTCCCCCCACCCCGGAGGTCACCCTTAAAATGGCGTTCCAGGCAGGAAAGGGCGCCGGGCTTCGATATGTCTACATCGGCAATGCTCCGGGCCTTGGCCACGCAGACACCTGTTGCCATATCTGCGGTAGCACCCTCATAAAACGCCTTGGTTACAGAACAGACAACTGCATGACCACCCCTGGAATATGTCCCTCTTGCAACACGAAGGTCCATGGTATCTTTTAGAATGCGTTTCGCTTTGTCCCAGGAATGCGCTTTGCTTAGCAGAAATGCGCTTACGCTTAGGGGACAGATTTTTAAATCTGTCCCCGCCCAAAAGAAAAAGTGATTTCGGACTCATTCCTTAACAACGAATACAACTTTAAAATTATTTACTGCCGGCAACCGTCACCATTTCTTGGATCAACCGTGTCAAGTGTCAAGTGTCCCCAGAACCCAGAACCCAGAACCCAGAACCCAGAACCCAGAACCCAGAACCCAGAACCCAGAACCCAGAACCCAGAACCCAGAACCCAGAACCCAGAACCCAGTTTTGCACACAAAAATGCTATACCCAAGGAAAAAAGTACATGTTTTCAACAATAAAAAATAAAATCCTGATCTATGGAAAAATGATCAAATTTTCACACACTGTTTTTGCCCTGCCCTTTGCCCTTTCCGCCGTGATCATGGCCTGGCGTGACCATAAACCCAATATGGCGGATCTATTGTGGATAATTGTGGCCATGGTGGGGGCTCGATCCGCCGCCATGGGCTTCAACCGCATTGTGGATGCCCCCCTGGACGGAAAAAACCCCCGCACCGCCATCCGGGAAATCCCTTCGGGTCTTTTGTCCGGCAAAGAGGCCATCGCCTTTGTCTGGGCATCGGCAGGACTTTTTGTTTTTGCTGCGGCCATGCTGGGGACTCTGTGTTTTTGGCTCTCCTTTCCGGTGCTTTTTTTTCTGTTGTTCTACTCCTACACCAAACGTTTCACCATGTATTGCCACCTCTATCTTGGGTTTGCCATCTCCCTTGCACCATTGGGGGCATGGGTTGCCGTCACAGGTACATTATCTGCTCCCCCTATTTTTCTTACCCTGGCTTTGATGACATACATTGCCGGATTTGACATCCTCTATGCCTGCCAGGACGTTGAATTTGACCGGGATCAGGGGCTTTTTTCCCTGCCAGCTCTTCTTGGGCCCCAAAATGCCATGATGGTTTCCTCCATACTCCATATTGCCACCATGATTTTTCTGGGGGCCATGACCGTCACCTTTGGCATGCACCCTGTTTTTTTCTTTTTCCTTGGCCTCATTGCCGTGTTCTTGATCATCGAACATAGACTGGTTCGCCCTGATAACCTGTCCCGCATCAACATGGCCTTTTTTCACATGAACACCCTGGTCTCTATTTTTCTTGTGGTGGGCGTTGCCACGGAGGCCTTAGTTGGATAAAAAGAGCATGCAACTGCACCCCCCTGCACCGGTTGAAAAAATTATTTCCACCCTCTCCCATGACGGTTTTAAAAGTTTTTTTGTGGGAGGGGCCATTCGGGATGTACTCCTGGGTAAATCCCCGGCCGATTATGATATTCTCACCAATTGCCCCCTTTCCACCCTGCAAACAATTTTCCAAAAAGAACGCAGTAAAATTGCCGGGAAAACCTTTCCCGTGCTTCTGATCAATGACGTGGAGGTGGCCCCACCAAGATCCCAGAACCATGGAGATTCCTTTCCGGAAACAGACCTTGGGGCAAGGGATTTCACCATCAACAGCATGGCCATGGACCCTGTCAGCGGCCAAATCCTTGATCCCTTCAATGGTAAAAAAGATCTGGAAAACAAAGTCATCCGGTTCACCCGGAATTCTGCCCAAAGAATTGAGGAAGATCCCCTGAGAATGGTGCGGGCCTGTAGATTCAAGGCTGCCATCGGGGGGCATTTTTCTGCTGATACCCTCCAGGCAATACAAAAAAATGCCGCCCTTATCACTGCTGAATCTGCACCGGAAAGGCTGCGTCTTGAAATAATGAAGGCCATGTCTCTCCCCCGGCCTTCCGCTTTTTTCTGGGCGCTCCGAGAAACAAATTTATTACAATACCTGCTTCCCTGCCTGGATCGATGTGTGGGTCTTGACGGAGGTCCCCACCATGGGGAAACCGTTTTTGAACACTGCCTGATGGTGGGAGATGCGCTGTCCCCCCGGGATCCACTTCTGCGGCTTGCTGGCTTTCTTCATGATGCTGGCAAATTTGATGCCGCCTGCATGGAGAATAACCTTCTGACCTTTAAAGGTCACGAAACCATGAAAAAAGTCATTTTAAAAGATCTTGAAACCATGCGCTTCAGCACCCGGGAGCTGGCCTTTGTGGATGCCATGGTCAGCGTTCACATGCGCCCCCTCACCGAAGAGAGTTCTCCCAAAGCGGTGAGACGGTTACTGGCGTTTCTGGCAGCCCACCATGTCTCCCACCGAAATTTCATGAGAATGCGCATTGCAGACAAGGCAGCAAACCGGGCCAAAAGACCCTATACCCTTTCTGAAATCAAAATCAGGCTAAAAAAAATATACGATGCTCAGTCAGCCCATCACCACCGGAAATTTACCAAGAATTCACTGGCCATTAATGGAAATGACATTATGGCCCTTCTAGAATGTGCACCGGGCCGGGAAATCGGATCAATCCTGGATCATCTATTTGAACGCGTACTGGACGATCCTTCGTTGAACACCGTTGATAAATTAAAAAAGCTGGTCCTTGATTTTATTTAAAAAACAGGGTATTTAATGGCACATTAATTTATGGTTATTGAATACCCCAAGAATGGAGGAATTTATGTCTGATACCGTGACAATTTTTAAACCCTGTGAACTGAAGCCAGGACAGAAAATCAGGATAGACGGCTCCAAAAGAGGCGGAGATTGGGAGGTAGTGAACGTGGGGGACATTAAAATGACCTTGAGATGCCCCGTGTCCGGGAAAGAAATGACATGGGATCGCTTCTGTTACCTCATGGAAACAAAGAAAAATGAGCCCTGGCCCCGCAACTCAACACCGGCAAAAAAGGAATAACCACTGTGAAAGTCATTCTGGTAATGGCCATGACCCTTGATGGCAAAATCGGACGTCATGCCACAGATCCCGTGGACTGGACCGGATCGGCGGATAAAAAATATTTTGTAGAGGTTACCCACAGCGCCGGGGTGATGATCATGGGGAACAATACCTTTAACACCATTGGGCGCCCCCTTCCCGGCAGGCAAAACATTGTCATGACCCGCACCCTCGGGGGGAAGCAAAACAAAGATAATCTGCTTTTCACCGACCAGTCCCCGGAAAAAATTCTCCAGGATCTTGACACCAAAGGATACCAGGAGGTGACCTTGATTGGCGGTGCCCAGATCAACTCACTGTTTGCCCGGCAAGGACTCATCCATGAGGTACATATCACCATTGCCCCCCGCTTATTTGGCCAGGGATTGTCCCTTTTTAGTGAAATATGTGATTTAAAATTAAATCTTATACGTGTGAATTCCCTTGGGGATGATGCGGTGCTTTTAAAATATGGCATCCACGAAAATGATACCCCCAGCCGCAATGAATTATGATCCAAAGTTAAGGACCGCAAATTTTATAACTTGGATGAACCACCAGATTTTATAGATTGGGTCTGCGCCATTTCTGTCCAAGTTATTTCATCTGCGATCCTAACCTGGACAAGCCAGAACCAAAAAGGATTTCTTATTCCTCCCCATTCGCTCATTTTAAGGTTTAAATCATTAATTTTGAAGATCAGACATTGTTATCAAATAGAATTTAACAAATTTGTACATTTTAAAATTATGTTTTGGTCTTTTTTGATTTTTAATCATGTTTTTAAATCGACTAACCACAATATATTGTGGTATTAAAATTAATGATTACATAAAAAAAATAAGTGAATAGGGAGTTACTTTTAATTCAATTATAGCGATTCTGATCATCGAGTTTAAGCCATTTGATAGACCGTCAACCAGAATCGCTGATCAATTGAGTCTATTCGGTGCCCTGGAGTCTTTCAAGATTTGTCCTGGCAAAATCCAGCCCGGGGTCAATGGCCAGGGCCATCTCATAAAAATCCATGGCCTTTTCCTTTTCCCCCATCTCCCGGTAATTGGATGCAATGCTGGCATGGTCAATGGCCGAGCCGGGTTTCAGTGCCAGAACCTTATGAAAACAGGCAATGGATTCCGGATGCTGCTTGAGCATGAAGTGGCAAAATCCCATGAGGTTGAAGATGTCTTCCCGTTCATTGTCCAGGGCAATGCCTTTTTCAAGGAGGGTCAGCGCTTCTTCATATTGTTCCATCTCTTTAAGACAAACCCCGGCATAGGAGCAAATACTGGGAATGTCCTGGTCTGTGGGATCTTCCATCAATGCCTGTTTTAAGTGTGCCAGTGCCTTATCCGGTGCATCCATGGAAAGGTGGCACAGTCCTTGATAAAATGAAATAAAATATTGGCTGGGAAGCATGTCGGATATTTTTTCCAATTGAGACAGGGCTCCCATGGGGGAATTGTTCGCATAAATGTGTTTGGCGCAGAACATGACAATGCTGCTGTTTTCAGCCCGTTCCCTGAAAGAGGTCCCCGGCACCATGGTGTAACAGGCCGGAACGCTAAGCTGTGGGTCTGTGGTGTTAAGGACTATAAGTTCAAGGCCCAGCCGTGACAGTTTCCGGGTAAGTGTCTCTATTTCATCCCGGATATTGGCGCTGGATATATCGGGGAGGTCTGAGAGGGCCACCATCTCTCCGGTGTGATTATCCAGGGGATTGATAATATAATCTGCCTGATCCAGGCTTGTGAATTTGGGCAATCCGCTGGCCACATAGTTTGAGGGGGTGTTGAAATCCCCGGCCAGTTGGGCCACCTCGGTCAGTGCCCGGCTCAGGGCCTTGTCCGGACTGGCGGCGGTGCCTGCGGTCCAGACGATTTCACTGGTTCCAGGAAAGGTGGCAGGATCATAGGCCAGCACCCCCACCGTGGGTATCCCCGTGTTCAGTGTAAAATCATTTATATAAAGTTTGATGCCTGCGGATGTGAATTTGGTAATCAGTTCCTGTGTTGAGGGATTGGTCACCGAGTGGGGATCAATGTATGGTACGGATTTTTTTTCTTTGCATATGATGGCAGAAACATGACGCTCCACAATTTCGCAGGCCCCCTGGCAAACGGCTTCTTCAAAGCAATTTCCCGCCGATGACCCGTTGAACTCATTGATCATGAAAAACCAGTCCAGGGGGATATCCATCTGTTTGTCCCGGGTGACATTATAAGCCTTGACCCATTGCAACGGCAGCGATGAAAAAATTTCTTCTGATTTATCCATGATCTCTTCCCGGTCGTCCAGGACCGAGGCGGCAACCAGGGAAAAGGGCAGGGGGGATGTCACACTGCTTTGTGTCCCTTTTTTTATGTTTTCAGGGGCTGTTTTAAATCGATAAAGGCTAAAACGTTCGGCAAGTTCCATGACGGCACTGGCCTCGGCAAGGGTGGGGGTAACCCCTTTGCCCATCTGCTTTTTTGTACCGGTGAGGGTATGAGCATCATGGCCGCATACGCTGAAATATACGGGGATATCCAGCCGTCCGTTATCGATGCGCCGGGTTTCCTTGAGAATGTTCAACCCCGCCTTATTGGCGTTATTCTTAAAGTTCTCAATGGTTGCTTCGGGGGATATGATTTTATCATGATCTTGATTTTCAAGCTTATAGGCATCGGACAATTGTGATGTCATTTAATAAAAAACCTCATTTGTTGTGTGACGCACTCCCCCAAAAGTATCTCAATAAAAATTTGCCGGATCAGCAAAAAGATCCACCTTGGAGCCACGTCCCAAATATATAATATCTCTGGAAATTATGCCAAATATCCAGAGATTAAACAGGCATTTTGATTTTGACTTGAAATGTGACAGTGTCCATGAACTGCCCTGGATGGCCAAAATCAGAATTGATGATGTTAAAAAACCGTTTGACACACTGTTATTTTTTTTTGTACATTTAAAGACTCTGTGAATTTGATAGAGGTAAAAAAATGATGATAATAAAAATAAAAAAAGAAATATATTATAACCACTAATGCTTTGCAAGGTTAATTTAAATGACTCGTACTGCATCACTGACAAGGGAAACCAGAGAGACAAAGATAGCTATTGAGATTAATATTGATGGGACAGGAAAATCCCGGGTGTCCACGGGTATTGGTTTCTTTGACCACATGCTCACACTTTTCACCGTCCATGGCTTTTTTGATCTCACCCTCACAGTGCAAGGGGATCTGGAGGTGGATTACCATCACACGGTTGAGGATACCGGTCTGGTGCTGGGTCAGGCAATTTCCAAAGCCCTGGGAGATCGGCATGGTATTTCCCGGTATGGGGCCGGGGCGGTTCCCATGGATGAGGCCTTCAGCAGGGTCAATGTGGATCTTTCCAATAGACCCTATCTGGTGTATCGTCTTCCTGAAACCATTCGATCTGTTGGACCCTTTGATGCATATCTTGCCAAGGAGTTTTTCCGGGCGTTCAGTGTTCAGGCAGGATTAAATCTTCATATCAGTTGTGATTATGGTGAAAATGAACACCATATCATTGAATCTATTTTTAAAGCCCTGGGACGTGCAATGAACGCTGCCTGCCGTATGGATGAGCGGGTCGTGGGCACCCTTTCCAGTAAAGGGGCACTCTAAATTCGAGCAATTCCAACGATTCAGTTGTATGAAATAGGGGGCTTTTCAGGCCTTTGTGTTTGTGCAACGTATTGACATCCGGTGACCAGTAATTATTTTTAAAGTTTTGTGATGCCCCAGTGTCTAACCCATGGGGTGTTTTTGGCGTGTGCGTTGGTGCGAGTTGTTGGTACTGGTGGCGCACATCGCCTTACCATGATACTTAAGACTAAATTTTTGGAGCCTGCCTCAATCCCATGCATATTCCCGAAGAAATTATTTCCCGAATTTCAGCTGCCACCGATATTGTTACTGTGATATCGGAGTCTGTTATGCTGAAAAAATCAGGAATGAATTACTTTGGATTGTGTCCATTTCATCCTGAGAAAACCGCCTCCTTTTCCGTGAGCCCCCATAAGCAGATTTTTTACTGCTTTGGATGCGGTGCCGGGGGAAATGTTTACTCTTATCTGATGAAGTATCATGGGATCTCCTTTCCTGAAGCGGTGAAAATGTCAGGGCAAAAGTGTGGCATTGCCATTGAGACAGAGCCGTTGAGTCCTGAGAAAGAGCGGCACATGGTGATGCGGGAGGGGCTTTACCGGTTGAACCAGCAGGCAATGACCCACTATTCCCACCTTCTGACCCAGGCACCTTCTGGAGAGCAGGCCCGGCACTACCTTGAAGAACGGGGCATCACCCATGACACCATCGAACAGCTCAATCTTGGATATTCTCCGAATAGCTGGGATGATATGGTCTTGTTTTTAAAAAAAAACAAGGTGGCAAAGAGGGTGGCCGAAGCATCGGGATTTGTGCTTAGCCGCAGGGAAACATCTGGATATTACGACCGTTTCCGTAATAGGATCATGTTTCCCATTTTTGATATCACACGCCAGGTGGCTGGATTTGGCGGTCGGGTCATGGGTGATGACGTTCCCAAATACCTCAACTCTCCAGAAACCCCTGTGTACAGCAAGGGCAGAATTCTTTATGGCCTTCATCTTTCCAAGTCCTATTGCAGACAGGAAGATGCTGTTTATATTGTTGAGGGATACTTTGATTTTATCTCCCTTTATCAATGTGGCATTAAAAATTGCGTGGCCACCCTTGGTACGGCCCTGTCAGAGGCACATGTCAGGCTGTTGAAGGGGGCGGCTTCCAGGGCTTTTCTGGTATTTGATTCAGATAAGGCCGGTCTTAATGCGGCAAAAAGAAGCATTGGAACTTTTTTAAAAGAGGGGTTGGACGTCCGGATTGTTGTTTTACCCCAGGGGCAGGATCCGGATTCATTTGTGCAACGTAATGGAAAAGCGGCCTTTGAGGCATGTGCAAAAGGGGCCATGTCCGTAATTCCCTTTCTGACCCGATCCGCAGTGGATCAATTTGGGCTCTCTGTGGAGGGGAAAATAAAAATTATAGAAGAGATGAAGGTGCACCTTGCCCGGGTGGATGACCCGGCGGCACGGTCCCTTTATATCCATGAACTGTCCCAGACATTGAGCATTGATGAATCGGCTGTTTTGGAAAAGGTGAGGATGGCTTTTCTGGCATCCGGGGAGGGTTCTGCCCCATCTTACATCCCCCATAGGGATGAAACTGTTGAGGGGGGAACGGACTTGGAACAGGGGGCCATGCGTAGAGAAAAGCAGATGCTTTCCATGATGCTGCAATTTCCCCAGATCAGAGCAGAAATTCGGGACAGGGGGGTGCTGGCGTGTTTCTATTCCCGGCAACTTAAGGAAATCGGTGGGCATGTGCTTGGAATAGAAGGAGATGAACAAATGGTACCCCGGGTCATGGAAATGCTGGAAACCGATGCGCAGCGACGTTTGGTGGCTTCGCTCTCCATGGTGGAAATTCCCGATGTGGATCATGTATATGAAAAAGCAGTTTTTTTGATAAATAGAATTGTAAAGATCTGGAACAAAAGTGAAAACAGACTTACAACTAAAATAAAAATAGCAGAACAGAGTAGTGACTCCACTCTTTCCTTTGATTTGCTTGCCAAGAGACAAAGAGAGATTCGGAAATTACGTGGCTATGAATAGTCAACGCCCCCTGGGTTAAAGACCCCGGGGGGTGCTTGTTGATTTTTTTATAAAAAGAGGCTTGGGTCTAACTTTGGTCACCCCTGTCAGTTTGGTGGTATTACGGTATCAGGTTTGTGTCTTTGTCAATGGTCCCTGCATAACGCAGGGTTTGACAAAAATGCCGACGAAAAAAACCTGATCCGTCCCCAAAGTGGTCAAAGTATAGAGCCATGTCTATAAAAAGCCTTTGGGGGGCATTCTTTATGGCAGCAGCGTCGGTTGAATCAAGTGGAAAAGAGACAATCTCCAGGGAAGTATTGAAGCGGTTGATTGAAAAAGGCAAAAGTGAGGGGTCTCTCTCCTATACCGAAATAAATGAGGCCATTTCAGATGATATAAAATCATCAGACCAGATCGATAACATACTAACTATGTTTAAGAAACTGGGGATTGAGCTGATTGATCTGGAAAAACAAAAATCAAAACCCCCTACTGTCAAGGGGAAAAAAGGAGGGGTAAAGGCCACTTCTAAAGAAAAATCTGCCGCATTAGCGACCACCGATGGGAAGGCTGCAAAGGGCGGTGCTGCAAAGGACAAGGCCGCCAAAAAGAAGGTTTTTTCTGCCGGGAGAGCCGATGCCGACATGGAGTTCGGTGCGGTGACCGATCCCGTTAAAATGTATCTCCGGGAAATGGGTATGGTGACATTGCTCAGCCGTGAAGGGGAAATTGTCATTGCCAAAAAAATCGAGGTGGGAGAGAGAGAAGTTCTCAAGGTGATGTTGGCAAGTCCGCTCACCGTTGTAAAACTCCTTGGTATTGGTGATAAAATGGAGGGTCAGAAACTTCGTCCTAAGCATATTCTCCGGGATGTGGATGAAGGAGATGGCATCGCAGATGAGGCGGTGAAACTTGAAAAATTTCTAAACACTGTCAGCAGTATCCGGGAAATTCATTTTGAAAATCAGAAAAAAAGAGATATTCTCATGGTTGGGGATCAACCTCCCGCCTCTGTGCGGAAGCTCAGGGAGGAGATCCGGAACAATAATGAAAAAATATTTGATTTTCTCAAAAGCTGGCGGTTTGAAGCCGGTATCCTGGATAACATTGAAAAAAGCCTCAGGGCTAACATCAAATGGTTTGACATCATGGAGGGCCTGTTAAAACGATGTTCTGGCAGCTTTAAAGCAAAACGGGATGATATGTGCCAGCTCTTGGTGGATGCTGACGGGTTTGTGGAATGGGCACTGGAACGATCCAATATGACCCGGGAACGCGTTGTTTTGCTGCATCAGGATCTTTCTGCCATTGTTTCCCAGATTGAAGATCGAAAAAATGACCTCAAGGGAGATGCAAGCTCCCTTCGTAAAATCATAAAAGGGGTGGACAAGGGCCGTGCCAGGGCCAAGTATGCAAAAAGTGAGCTGGTGCGTGCCAATTTAAGGCTGGTGGTGAGTATTGCCAAGAAATATACCAATCGGGGACTTCAGTTTCTGGATTTGATCCAGGAGGGAAATATTGGTTTGATGAAGGCTGTGGATAAATTTGAATACCGCCGGGGATATAAATTCAGTACCTATGCCACCTGGTGGATTCGCCAGGCCATCACCCGGGCTATTGCGGACCAGGCAAGAACCATTCGTATCCCGGTGCATATGATTGAGACCATCAATAAACTCATCAGAACCTCCCGGTATCTTGTTCAGGAGATGGGTAAAGAGCCTTCCCCGGAAGAGATTGCCGAAAAAATGGAAATTCCCCTGGATAAGGTGCGACGGGTATTAAAAATTGCAAGGGAACCTATCTCCCTTGAGACCCCCATTGGAGAAGAAGAAGACAGTCATCTGGGAGATTTTATTGAAGATAAGAAGTTTTCTCTGCCTTCTGAAGCTGCCATTAATCTGAATCTGGCAGAACAGACCCGCAAGGTTTTGGCCACCCTGACCCCCAGGGAGGAGAAGGTGCTTCGCATGCGTTTTGGCATTGGAGAAAAAGCCGATCATACCCTGGAAGAGGTGGGTCGAGACTTTACGGTGACCCGTGAACGCATTCGTCAGATCGAAGCCAAGGCCCTGCGAAAGCTGCGGCATCCCACGCGGAGTAAAAAATTAAAAAGTTTTATCGAAATTTAATCCTTGACAATATAAATGAAAATTATATAATTGCCGAGTTCTCCAAATTGGAGGGGCCCATAGCTCAGTCTGGTAGAGCCACCGGCTCATAACCGGTCGGTCCCTGGTTCGAATCCAGGTGGGCCCACCAATATTTCCGGTTGACAATGGATGTCAATACCGGTGCGTGTCCGGAAAGAAGTTAGACCGGAAATGAAGAAACGTAAAAACAGGATATATATATTATATGACTGTGGCAACACCTGAAAATGATGAATGTTAAAAGCGTGGTATTTAAATACCACGCTTTTTTTATTTTGGTGCCTGACGGTCAGACAACGTTAGAATGCCTGATAAGACTGCCGTCCTTTCATATTCCCTGGGAGATGTATGACCACTACAATTTATGATTTTCTTGGACATCTTGATGCCATTGTCCCCTTTGCTCTTGCTGAAGACTGGGATAATTGTGGCCTCCAGGCAGGTAACCCGGGCGGGGCTGTGACACGAGTCCTGGTGGCGCTGGATGTCACCATGGATGTGATGGATGCTGCCTTAAAATGGGGGGCCGATCTGGTATTGACCCATCACCCCCTGATGATTAAGCCCTTGGCTCAACTCAATTTCAGTACAATGCCCGGATTAGCCATTGCCATGGCAGCCATGCATCATATTTCCATTATTTCCCTGCACACCAATCTGGATAAAGCCCAGGGAGGATTGAATGACCGTTTTGCCGGCATGTTAGGTTTGAGTGACCTGTCTTGTCTTCAATCCTCCTGTGAGAATATCATTTCAGTTAATTGCCTGGAAGGGCTTGGCAGGGTGGGAAAACTTCCCCAGCCCATGACATTGGAAGCACTTGGGAAACAGGTGAAAGCGGTGTTTAAGACCCCCCATGTCAGGATGGTGGGGGATCCGAATATGAGGGTGGGCACCGTTGCCGTGTGCACAGGCAGTGGAGAATCTCTACTGGAAGCTTTTTTTTGTTCCGGTGCTCAGGCTTATGTCACCGGAGACATGAAGTATCATGGTGCCCGCGATATTGAGATGTCGGGTGGGGGGGGAATTGATGTGGGGCATTTTGCCTCCGAGCACATTGCCATTGATCTTCTGGTGGAAAAAGTAAACGCCCTTTCAAACCAACGTAAATTGGGTCTTGAGGTGAGAGGCTATATTGGAGAATCAGACCCTTTTATTGTAAAATAGTCAAGCTTGGTTTAGACCTTTGGCTTTTTGGGGGTGGGGCAAAGTTTGCGTTGTTGTTTTTTTTATAAGAAAGTCGTAAGTTCTCAATAAGGCCGGGCGTTCAGTATCCATTTTGAATTTTACCCGGCGTTTAAAGGGCTAAACAGGTTTTATCACCCCGGGTTATTGAAAACTTACAGAAAATCTCACCAACACGCTGGAATTAAAAGACTTTTATTTTTCGTTTTGGCAGTGGTGATTGCCATGTATGTTTTATAAGAAAGTCTCACCAACGTACTGGAATTAAAAGACTTTCATTTTTCGTTGTGGCAGTGGTGACTGCCATGTATGTTTTATAAGAAAGTCTCACCAACACGCTGGAATTAAAAGACTTTCATTTTTCGTTGTGGCTGATCTTACAGCCATGTATGTTATAAGAAAATTTCGGTAAACTTGGCGGATTTCAACATTTGTTGTGGGCAAACCAAGGTGCAATACAAGGTTCAAGAACGTAGGGAGCAGAATTTATTTCTGCCCCATAATATGGGTAAACCAAGAGGGGTTTTCAATTTTGTTGTTGGTAGACCAAGGTCACCGTATGGTCCGCCTATGGTGGTTATTTAAATACAAATAGTTGGCAAAAATCAAAATACCACAAGCCTGATCCCGCTGCATCACCCATTAGCCGGGATGCCCAACATTTTAAAACCAGGCGTCAATCGTTGGCTTGATCAGGCCGACGTCACAGGGGAAAAATTATGGCAGCAATTACCAAAAATGAGATGGATGTGCTCATAAAGCTCCAGACAGCTGAGACAGAAACCGTTCGGATACTGTCTTACCTTGAAACAATTGACAAAGAAAAAGATGCCCTGGAGTCAAAATTGACGACCTTTGTCAAAGCGTTAGATAAGAAAAAAGCCAGCCTTGACGCCGCTGTCAAGGTAACCGAGGATATGGAGCTTGAAATTCAGACCACGGATGATCGCATTAAAAAAAGTAATGAGACCTTGAGGCATGTAACAACCGACAAGGAATATCAGGTACTTCAACGTGAAATAGATAATAATAAAAAACGCCTGGAAAGCCTGGAAAATGATCTTCTTAAAAAATTTGATGAGAAAGATGACCAGGAAAAAATAGTCCAGGAACAGATGGGTGATCTTGAGCAGGCCACGGCAAAAATCAGGTCTGATCAGGCAGCCATTGATAAAAAATGTGAAGATGATCGGGAATTACTTGAGACCTATAAACAGCAGCGGGAAGATATTGGCGCATCCCTTTCCCCTGAATTCTTGAAGACTTTTAATGAAATTTCTGAAACCAGCGGTGGGCTTGCCGTGGTGGAAGTCAGAAAAGAGGTCTGCCGGGGATGTTTCATGAATATTCCCCCCCAGCTTTACATTGAGGTGCAGCGTGGGAAAGACTTGATTTTATGCCCGCAATGCAATAGAATCCTCTACTTTAGTGCCACAGAATAAGAAAAAATTAAAATAATATACGGTGGAAGTAGACTATACGATCGCTGGATCCTAACGGATCTGGAGGAAAGTCCGAACACTGCAGGGCAGGACGCTCCATAACGTGGAGTCGCGGTAACGTGAAGGAAAGTGCAGCAGAGAATAGACCGCCTTGTTGTTTCCTTGGAAACAACAGGGTAAGGGTGAAACGGTGCGGTAAGAGCGCACCAGTTCTCCGGGTGATCGGAGAAGCTTGGTAAACCCCGTCCAGTGCAAGACCAAATAGAGAAGCGTTTGAGGGCTGCCCGTCCGAGCTTCCGGGTAGGTTGCATGAGGTGTGCGGCAACGTACATCCAAGATGAATGATCGTGGCCCCGATGGCGGGTAACTGCTCCGGGGTACAAAATTCGGCTTACTGGCTGCTTTCACCGTATATTTTTTGATTCCAACTGTTTTTTATAAGAAACTCCGTCCAACGCTCTGGAATTATGGGAGTTTCAATTTTCGTTGTGGCAGGTTGATCTGTCATGGCTGCCATTCTATGCAGCATCTGCCTGGAAAACCTTATTATCCAGTGAAAGGACATATACATGCTATTAATTGAAGAGCTCAGGGTGGAGGTGGGAGATAAAGAGATTCTGCAAAATGTCAACCTCCATGTGCCACCCGGGGAAACCCACATTCTTTTTGGACCCAACGGGTCTGGTAAAACCAGCCTTATGATGACCATCATGGGGTTTTCAGGCTATCGGATCACCCGGGGTAAAATCACCTTTAAAGGGGAAGACGTTACCTTCATGCCCCTCCATGAACGGGCACGCCTGGGTATTGGGGTGCTTTTTCAACGCCCCCCCACCATTAACGGACTTACCACCCGTCGAATGGTGGAATTGTGTGCCGGGGACAGGTCGGTTGACGTGGATCAGCTGGCTTCCCATCTTAAATTTGAAAATTTTCTGGAACGGGATGTGAACCATAACCTTTCAGGCGGGGAAATCAAGCGGTCTGAAATGCTTCAACTCATGGCCCAGGAGCCGGACATGGTGCTGCTGGATGAGCCGGAATCCGGTGTGGATCTGGAATCCATTGCCCTTTTAGGTGAAAGCATCAACACCCTTTTGGATCGAGGCATTAAAAAATACCCTTCCTGCCAAAAGGGAATCATTGGAGAAAAACCTAAATCTGCACTGGTAATTACCCACACCGGTCATATTCTGGACTATATCACCGCAGATAGGGGACAGGTGCTTTACAAAGGGCAGCTTCGATGCTCCCGGAATGCAAGGGAAATTTTAAAGTGGATTCATGAATATGGCTATGAGGAGTGTGTTGGATGCACAGTGTAAATGATAAAACCATTGTAAATCTGTCAGATTTTACCAGCGGGGCCAAAGAAAACGACTACGCCTATGTTGACAGCCTTGACGCCATCACTGAAATCGATGCGGATGAATTTGTCAAAGTGGGTATTGAGACCAATGCATCCCTGAGGGCTGGCACCTTTATCCAGAAAGATAACGCAGTTGTTCACTGTAGCCACTCCACAAACGGGGCAGATGTCATGGGTATGGCCGGTGCATTGGACGCGTTTCCCTGGCTTGAATCCCATGTGTGGAAACTATTGTCCCCTGAAAAGGATGACATGACAAGGGAGGCGGCCAAAAGTCCCCTCCAGGGATTTTTCATTCGGAGCCACAAGGGGGTTAAAATAGAAAAACCCCTGCAAACCTGCCTTCACATTGCCCAGGATAAATTTTCCCAGAAGGTTCACAATATTGTCATTGCCGAAGAAGACTCCGAAATGCATATCATTGCAGGGTGTTCCACCTCTCCGCATTTGAGTTCCGGGCTTCACATTGGCGTGTCTGAATTCTATGTAAAAAAAGGGGCCACCCTTAAATACACCATGATCCACGACTGGGGGGAAAATGTTTTTGTTCGCCCCAGAACAGCGGTGCATGTGGAAGAGGGTGGGGTGTATATTTCCAATTATATCTCCCTGAAACCGGTGGGGTCTTTGCAGTCCAATCCCATTACCTATCTGGAAAAGAACGCAACGGCAACACTGAACAGTATCCTGGTGGCCGGGAAAGGTTCTCATATGGATGTGGGGTCTGTGGTGGAACTCAACGGTGAAGGTGCCCGGGCTGAAATTATTTCCCGGGCCATTGTTGCAGGGGGGACCATTATCTCCCGGGGACACATCAAGGGGAATGTCCACGGGGTTAAGGGGCATCTTGAATGCAAAGGGCTTATCTTAAAAGATGGACTGCTCCATGCCATCCCCGAGCTTTCCGGTCTTGTGCCCGGTGTGGAAATGTCCCATGAAGCAGCTGTGGGCAAAATTGACAAGCGGGAGATAGAGTATCTCATGGCCCGAGGCCTCACCGAAGATGATGCCGTTTCCACCATTGTTCGGGGATTTCTCAATGTAGACATTGACGGATTGCCCGAAGAGCTGGCCAGAAAAATGGATCAGGCCGTAAAGGAAACAGAACAGGACATGATGTAAGGGAAGACAGGAAAGAGACCATATGACCCTTTCGTGCGATATATCCTTCAGGGAAAAAGCCAAAAAATTTTCATTTGAGTACTTGAAATGCCTGATGTCTGTGGCAGAGATGGAATCCGAGACCTATCTTCTCAGCAAAAAACTGTATTCAAAATTGATTACTTCTTCCCATCTGCTGGAAGATTTTTTGGATTTCCACGGGGCCAAAAATAATCGGGAATGGGTGTTCTACAGGGAACTCACGGCGGCGGTGCGGCATCTTTCCCTGGCGGGGTATTCCCAGAAACACATTTACAACCGCATCGGGTTTTATGAGTTTGAAAAAAAAAATGACACCTTTGCCCTGGAATCTCGGGATACACTTTTAATGATCCAGGGTTCTTTGCAGCTGGCAGCCCCGGTGATTCTTCAAGAGGCTTTAAAACTTGGCATAGATATTCCGACCATGGGCTATGAACCGGGATATTTTCCGGGCATTGCCACAGGTGAGCAGCTGGAACATAATATTGATGATCAGGAAAGCAGACAGCACCAGCAGCAGAAAAATCTGACCATCATTGCCAGTGATTTTCTGGCCCTGGTGGACCGGTTTGAGCAATTTGCCTTTTATGAAAGATATCCCAGCGTCCAGATTCGGAAAATTGTGCCGGACAAAATCAATGAGGTGGAGATCCGGCGATTTGAAATGCTTTTGCATAATCTTCAGTCCTCTTTTGACTCCTATGTGATTCATGGTGGTTTTTTTCATGGCAACCGAAAGTTAAAACAACTCCGGAGCCACTTTTCCATTGTGTTTCATATTCTCCAGGTGATGGGACGATTGCTTCATTTTTATGAGCGCCATCTCCATGATGTGGAGTATAAGGATGTGTATAAAAGTGTCAGTGAGGCCCTCACCGAACTCATTGATCCCGACGTATTACTGGACAGGGCCGTGAATTATTGCCTTTTCTATGCCTGGCAGTTTTTATCGTCGGGAAAACGTCTGGCCTCTGATGTTCTTAATGAAAATATTGATCGTGATTCCATCATCGTGGGGATTCCCCAGGAAAGGGGATTTCATTCCCGTCCCAGCCTTTTGGTGGCCAAAATTGTGCAGTATTACGGCGGTGAGGTGGAGCTTCTGGTGGGGTCGGACCGTTTTGATGCCTCAAGTGTGCTGGATATCCAGTGGGCTGGGGGGAAAATTAAGAAAGAAGAGGTGGAGCAGGTGATTTTTGAGGGGGACACCCGGGCTCTGGCTGATATTAAAATCCTTGCAAGTGTTAATTATGGGGAAGATCACATTGGAAAAGGGGTTCCCCTTCCCAAAGAACTTTCCTATTTGAGGTAGGCAGCAGAATATGGCTGAATGTAAGGTGGCTGTTATCATTGTGGCAGGGGGAAGCGGTCAACGTATGAACGCTTCCGTACGAAAACAGTACATGATGCTGTCTGGGCTGCCAATTTTGGTGAGGACCTTGAATGTTTTTACCCCCATGGAAGCCCCCCTTTTGCTTGTGATTCCACAAGGGGATGCGCCATTTTGTAAAAAGGAGATCCTGGAGCCCTACGCCCTTGAACAAAGAGTTCAATTGGTTCATGGGGGGGAAGAGCGCCAGGTATCGGTTAAAAATGGCCTTGATAGCCTTTTCAGGATAGGTTTTCCCGACAATGGTATTGTATTGATCCATGACGGCGTTCGACCCTTTGTGGATAAAACCATGATTGTGCGCTGTATTGACGGGGCAATGGCCCACGGGGCCTGCATTCCGGCGGTGGCGGTGGTGGACACCCTAAAGCGGGTAGATGGCCAGGGTAAGATTGTATCCACGGTGTCCAGGGATAATCTTTATCAGGTGCAGACCCCCCAGGCCTTTCGGTTTCATCTGATCATGAAAGCCCATGAATATGCCATGGACCGGAAGATAAAGGGAACTGATGATGCCTCTCTTGTGGAGGTCATGGGAGAGGCAGTCTATTTTACCTCCGGCGCCGTGGATAACATAAAGCTAACCACCCCCGGAGATCTGGAAAGAGGACAATATATCGCCACTCGGTTTTAATTTTTTTATTATTTGTTGTGGGCAGAGCCAGGAGAAATACAAGGTTTGCCATGGCAGTTTATAAGAAAGTCCGGGCAAACCTGACGGATTTTCATGCTTCGTTGTGGGCGGACCAGGGTCAGAATAAGGTCCGCCCGTGTCGGTTATAAAGAGTCAATGGGAGTCATCTTGGAGATTGATTTAAAAATGCGTTATGGGGTTTCCCGGTATTTGAACCGCCACCATGCCCTTAGGTTCCATTTTTCATCCTGCCTGGGGCTGATTTACATGATCATTGCATTTTCCCTCATGCCGATGTTAACACCATGCCCGGTATCTGGCGATGAAACCACCCTTGACCCCCTGGCATCGGCAATGGCCGAATATTTGGAATGCTATCCCCTTGAATTGTTGACCTTGAAAGATCAACGGCCCTCTGTCACATCCCAGAATTTATGCCTGGCCACCATTTATCATAAAAAAGGGTTGTCCCCTCTGTGGGTGACCTCCCGGGGCCCTGCTTCCCGGGCAGCCATTATCCTTGATGTGCTGGCCAACGCCCATGAAGAGGGGCTGGACCCTGTTGATTATGAAGTGGAACAAATGCGCGAGCTGTGGAACTCTCTGGAACCCTCATCACTGGCCCACCTGGATACACTAATCTCCTTTAATTTGATTAAATATATTAATGATGTAAGCCGGGGACAAATCAAGCTTCGCTACATTAATCCGATTTTGTTTGCCGAAGCCGGGGATGTTGATTTTGATCCCCTTGCCATAGTCGATGAATCCCTCGGGGTTTCAGACCTTTCTGCATACCTTGCCTCATTACCCCCGGCCCACCGGCATTACACAGATTTAAAAAAAGCCTTGAAAATTTACCGTACTTTGGCCCGTCAGGGGGGATGGGAAAAAATTCTGCCGGGAAAAACCATCCGACCGGGTGATGCGGATCATCGAATTCCTGCCATTATAAAACGCCTTGCCATTACCAAAGATTTAGAGCTGCCCCTGGAGGGGAAAAATGATATTTACGTGCCGGAACTGATATCTTCGGTGAAAAAATTCCAGACCCGCCATGGATTGAAACCCGATGGCGTTGTGGGGCATAACACGCTGGAAACACTAAATGTACCGGTGTATAAGCTCATTCGTCAAATCATGATCAACATGGCCCGGTGGCGGTGGCAGGAGCATTCTCTGGGTGAAAAATATATTCTGGTGAACATCGCAGGATTTGATCTGGCCGGATTTGAAGGGGGGGAGAGGAAGATTCATTTTCCCGTCATTGTGGGTAAATTACAGCACCAGACACCTGTATTCAGTGACCGGGTGATGTACATTGATTTCAATCCCTATTGGAATATCACCCCCAGCATTGCCCGCAATGAAGAGCTGCCAGGGCTGCGTAAAGATCCCTATCATCTGGTGAAACGACATATTCGGCTTTTTTCCAGCTGGAAAGCCGATGCCGTGGAGCTGGACTCCACCACCATGGACTGGAATACAATTTCCCGGGGGCAGATTGCCAGCTTTAAATTGCGCCAGGACCCGGGTCCCTGGAATGCCCTGGGAAGGGTTAAATTTATTTTTCCCAATAAATATGATGTTTATATGCACGACACCCCCACCCAAAATCTTTTCAGCCGTAATAAAAGGAATTTCAGCCATGGATGCATCCGGGTGAGTGATCCCCCGGGCCTTGCCCTGTTTATCCTTTCCTACGGGGGCAGCGGATGGACCCGGGAAAAAATAGACGTCATCTTGAAATCTGGAAAAAGACAGGTGGTTCGACCAGATGTGCCGGTGCCCGTGCATATCACCTATCAAACGGCTTGGGTTGACAAAGATGGTTTGATTTGTTTTAACAGGGATATCTATGACCGGGATAGGAAATTGAGGCAGGCCCTTTTTCCAGGAGAAGTATTGGACTGATAACTGTCCAGGATACCCCAATTAGAATTGCAGGCTCAAAATTGATGGTCTTGAGAAAGCGTCCAGACCTCAATTTTTTGCTACAACCATTGCGGGTAAGCAATGTTTAAACCCATGTATAATGTGGTAAAAATTTAATGGACCGATTACAGGTTTATTGTCCCATTAATTCTTTTGTGCGCAAAGCGCGTTATAGTGAAAACTATGGACTTTCAGTCCTTTAGCTTTCAGCCCTTAGGCCATGGGAGCGCTTTAGCGCCGATTCTATGGGCTTTCAGCCCATAGTGGTTTAATAACATTTAAGGCTCATAGCGGATTCGTGTGAGTCCATGACAAAAAGATTCACACAATTTTGTGATAACTCATTAATTTCAGAATATTCAGTTTTTAGAAAACTGCTTGTCTTAATGATTTTCACACTAATCCGCGATGAGCCACTTTTAATAACGGCTCAAAATTAGGGAAAAAGTACCATACTGATATGAATGTCAAAATAAATCGACGTCAATTTTTCCAGTTCTCCGCCAGCGCCATGGCCGGTCTTTTTATCAGTGCCCCTCTGGTTTCTCTGGCAAGTAGCAAAGTGGATCGCCCCCTTACCTTTTTTCATACCCACACCGGAGAATACCTTGAGATTCCCCACAAGCTGGGGATAAGATCCAGTGCCAATCAACGTAAAATAAACGAATTTCTGAGGGATTTTCGCACCGAAACGGTCCATCCCATTGATCCTGGATTGCTTGATATTCTCTATGCCGTTCAAAACAGAGGCAGAAGCCATGGTGTCATTGAGGTGATCTCCGGCTATCGTTCTCCTAAAACCAACCGGGCATTGCGGAAAAAAAGTCGGGGGGTAGCCCAGAAAAGTCTGCATATGGAAGGCCGGGCCATTGACATCAGAATCCGGGATCTTTCCACCCGCCACCTCAGGGACGTGGCTGTTTATCTATGTGCTGGCGGTGTGGGGTACTATTCCAAATCGGATTTTGTTCATTTGGATACCGGAGATTGTAGAACCTGGTAAACCCTTTGACGGAATTTGAAGGGGGGTGAGTTTGGGTATTTGTACTTGCTGTTTTCGTAAAATTATCGTCACTATTCTCTAATAAAGGGTGTTGAAATGATTGTTGTTTTAGTTAATAACGTCAAGAATTTATGTCAAGGTTAGTTTTTTGGTAATTTCGAGATTAACGCCTTTAAATAATTAATGTTTTTAAAATACTTTTTAATACCCTTTAATAAAGTTATTTTTTATCGTTGCTTGTACTCCTTTATCATCATTCTTTTATTTGACTCTTGAGCCGTTTGCAGAAATAAAAACATCCTGGCTGCCCATACTGCATGTAGTTGTTGCGTTTTTCCATGTATCAATATGTGGGATTGCTACGTACAGAAAAGTTATTTTTGCAAAACCCTCTCTAATATCTTGTTTTGCATGATGTATTGATCCTCTTATCTCTTCCAAAGATTTTTATAATATTGATGAATATTGTTTTTTTGCAGGAGCGTGCCTGTTTTTACTTATGCGTCTTGTTCAAAGGAACCCTGCCGATGTTTTTTATTTCCAGGGCGATGTCATCCATCTGCCATGGTGTAAATATCGTGAAAAGCTGTTTTTTTGCGATAGCATTTGACACTTGTATATTGCATTGGTATTATTGAGACAATAAAACTCAATGAATTGTGTTTTTTGAATTGCCATCTGTTTGTGAGGTACCGAGTTTGCGTTCTGGGCATTATTGTCGGGAATGCAGGTGCCAATAATGCCGGGCGATGAATCTCATACAACAGTATCCATTCCCTACTCCTTCCAGAAAGCACAATACCGAAAGCAATATCGTTGAGGATAAACATTCAAAAATTTCACTGTAGAGTCCCATACAGTTTTCATCAAACAGGTTTTCCGTCATTTACTTTATATATGATCGGCAGCAAAAAGCCTTGATGCTGCAAAGGGAGGGAACTATGGATGATAAAACCACGTCAAAAACACTTTCCAATCACATTGAGCTTGTAAAAACCGAAAAAAGAACCTTTGAAGATTGTTTCCAGGGTGTCTCCCGCATGATTTTG